>Ga0114925_10000592_pt1 | contig 16516 bp, 22 predicted proteins | sample SumtaG_2_FD_87287 | JGI IMG/M metagenome (GOLD analysis project Ga0114925, IMG submission 87287) | Deep subsurface microbial communities from Indian Ocean to uncover new lineages of life (NeLLi) - Sumatra_00607 metaG | ecosystem: Environmental > Aquatic > Marine > Oceanic > Sediment | place... | reverse complement strand
TTCGTTTGCGTTACAGCGCAAAGAGCAGCGGTATGTGCCGTCGTCACTGCCCAACCCCATATCGGACATATCCAAAGACACAGTGTGGGCCAAGCACCATTGGCCTCCTGACCTCTTCATAGCCTCTCACGTGATCGAGCACTTGAGCCTGACGCACTTCTGCCAGCTGGCCGAGTGGTTGCGTGGCGTCCCGGTAGTGCACTTTCAGGCACCGCTGCCCCCCGGCAGGGGCACGCACTGGGACGGGTACGTCGGCTCGCACATACTGCCTATCGGCTGGCAGGGGGTCGAGGCGGTGATGAAAGAGAACCGGTTCAAGGTGCAGAGCGAGAGCGTCTCGGAGCGGGGCGAGCTTGGCAAGAACGCGTACATGACGTTCGAGTATCAGCCCGAGCGGCTGGAGATACCCCAGCAGCGGACAGCCGAGGACTTGACCGAGGCCGACGCCTGCGTGGCGAGTGTAGGAAAGGAGTAAGATATGGCCATGACCTTACAGGAGAAAGTCCACCTGGGCCTGGCCGATAAGAACGAGTTGACTATATGCTGCAACTGCCTGTCGTATAAGGTGATGCCTGGAACATCTCTCGGGGTGGAACCGGTCTGCCAGCATGCCGACACGCGAGAGCGAATTGACCTCGTGACCGGCGAGGAACGGATGCAGACGTGCCGGGCTGTCAATACTGACGGCCAGTGCGGGCAGTACCAGGCAAAGGAGCCCCAGGGTGTCCCTGCGTGACCTGGCAAAGCTGAAACTCGCGGACAAGCGGTCTGAGCTTGTGGAACTGTTCCCTGACCACCCGCATAAGCGTGCGATGGGTATCATACGGGCTCAGAAGCTGATCTTGACGACGATAGCGAGCCAGTGGGAGGCTGGGTATCCGGCTCGGGTCGTGGTACTCAAGGCCCGCCGGCTCGGGGTTTCGACGTTCACCGACCTCTGGCAGATGCACTGGGTGAGCGAGCGGCCGAACCGCCAGGCGTTCGTATGCGCCCACAACGCGGACGCCAGCGAGGAGTTGTTCGACCGGGCACGCATAGCGCACGAGTATACCGGGGACAAGCGGCCTCTGAAAGCGTCCAGCAGGCGTGAGATCGCCTGGGACGTGCCGCACGGCAGCAAGTTCAGCGTCAAGACGGCTGGTATCGAGAGCCTCAAGCGTGGCGCGACGCTTCACCACGTGCACTGTAGCGAGTTGGCGTTCTGGCCGAACCAGCGCCAGACGATGCTATCCGTGTTCCAGTGCGTGCCAGAGGAGCCTGATACGAGCATACTTGTCGAGTCAACGGCCAACGGTGCGGGGGATGAATTCAACACCTTGTGGGACGCCTCACGGTCGTACGCTGAGGCTGAACGGACTGACCGGTGGGACGGCTGGATTGGGATATTTCTGTCGTGGCTGGATAACCCGGAGGAGTATAGCCTGCCGGTGCCGAGGGGTTACGACTGGGCGGGCGTGGAGCCGGAGGTCGAGGAGGATGAGCCGGAGCTGAGGCGACTGGGGGCGACGGCCAAGCAGTTATACTGGCGCAGACGCAAGATCGACGAGGCGTGCGCCGGCCGCGTGGACGACTTCCGCCAGGAATACCCCGCATGGCCGGAACAGGCGTTCCTCATGTCCGGTCGTCGTGCTATCCCGGCCGCTATCACCAGAGGCCACAGGGCGACGGTAGAGCCGCCTCGTCTGGCACGGCTGGTCTCGGACGCGGATGCAGTCCACGGCGTCAGAGCGGTGTTCTCAGAGAGCTTGAGACCGCCTTGCTGGGAGATATGGCGTGAACCGTTAGAGCGGTTCGACTACGCCCTTGGGGGCGACGTCGCAACGGGCAAGCCCTCCAGTCCGACCGACGAGCACAGTGACCCCGACTACTCGGCCGCTATCGTACTCGAGCGGCAGCGTATCGAGACCGTAGCGCAGTGGGTGGGCCGGATACCAACGGACGAGTTCGGGGAGGAGATGCTCAAAGCAGCGTTGTACTACAACCGCGCCTGGTGCTCGCCGGAGGCGAACAGTCTCGGCGTGGCGGTGATAAACGTGTTCAAGGCGGCGAATTACGACCGCCTGTTCACCCGGACAAAGCCGGACCAGTGGGAGTTTGACGATCTGACGCACCTATTGGGGTGGATAACGACGGGCGGTGCGAACGGTACTCGGGATGGTATGATCGACGGGTGGATATCCGCCTGCCGGGCGAACGCGGAGGAGTTCGGGTTCACTATGACGCTCTTGAACCACTCCGAGCGGCTCGTGGAGCAGGAGGAGCGGTTCATATACAACAAGGACGGCAAGCGCATGCACCGGCCGAACTGCCACGACGACGTACTGTTCGCGGCTATGATCGCGTTACAGATGCACCGACGCTGCCCGAGGACGAGGGAGCCGGCACCGAGCGAGTGGCGTCAGGACAAGGTAACGGCCGCTGACATACGGTTCGTGGGCGGTCGAGACCTGGGCGCGCAGATACTAGCAACTGGCGGTTCGCTGCGCAAAGACGACAGGATGGGCTGAGATATGGACATGCAAACCTGTATTGTGTGCGAAGAGGACTTTGACTTTGACCTAGAAGGGTTTAGTTCGGACAGCACCGGACAAATTGTCTGTGGGAATGATTGCGCTAAGAAACTCGCTCATTCACGAGGGAATAAAGTAGCTATTCATAACAGCGAGGGCACTATAACCGAAACGGATGCTTGGCCCGAGCAGTTACCGGGGGAGACGATATGTGCAGGACGTCGTGCGAGTTTGAAAACCACTGATGGTGGGCTACTGGTCTATAGCAAGATTCACAAACAGGTGTTGTTTTTCACACTTACGTCGCAGGATTTGTACAGTCTTGCTCAGTCCCTTGAACTCCGCGAAAACGACAGGATGGGTTGATCTTTGAACCACGATAGTAGCCGGGGAGAGGCATCATACCTAGCTACCCTCCCGTCCCTGAGGCCGCTGAGTCTGGAACTTTGCCACGGCCTCTCCCTGGCGCCCCGTAATAGGAAGCGTAGCGGACTACGCAGTAGGAGTGAGAGATGATCGAAGTGATTGCGATGCTGACACCGAACTACTTTGCCGACGACAGGATAGAACTGCGTGTTATAGACCGCGAGAAACACAGGATTGCCGTCCCATTGACTCTGGAGCCGTATGAGCCAACTGACCCGCTCCCTCTCACCGTTGCGATAAACAAGACAGGCGCTCAGGTGCTTATCGATAGTCTGTGGTCGTGCGGTCTGCGGCCGACCGAGGGCCAGGGCAGCGTCGGGCAACTGGGTTCGACTGAGCGGCATCTGGCCGACCTCAAACAGATCGCGTTTCACGCGCTGAAGATCAAGGAGTGAGTCATGATCGAATGGCGGCTGGTGATAGGGATAGTGATCGGCGGCGCGATAGCGCTGGTCGGCGTCTGGCTCGGTGCCAAGCTGGTCTGGACGGCTACGGGGCACGAGGAGCAGTCGCTGCTGTTCAAGGAGAAAGCCGAACCCGTCGAGCAGGGGAGGATGGAATAGTGGGCATCGAGTATTATGTTATCTGCCGCAAGTGTAACGTGAGACGCCACTTGGACAAGAACTGGGCAGTGCTTTTTGGTAAGAAAGTCGCCGACCGGCAGTCGGCCCTTGAGTTTCGTGAGCAGGTCGAATACGACAGTTTCCGTTGTGGTCTATTGATCTCGTTCATGGCGAAGCACATGGGCCATGACTGTTTCCTGACGAATGACATGGACGACGAGATCTTTGACATCCCCCATGAGGCAATAGACTTTTGGTCTACCTCCGCAGAGGGCAGGGAGGCATTCCAAGAGCAAAGGATGATGGAATGAGCGAGCAACCGTTCCACCCAGCCGGAGATAAGCACTGTCCGTCATGCTGGCGCGGGTATCCCAAGCCCTGCCACCGACCGCTGTGCAAGGGTCTTATCCACGCTGTCTTTGGCGGGCGCGACGATAATCAAGTATGGTTACACGCGGGTTGCGATGTCTGCGACTTGCGAGAGAACGTGATTCCCTCGTATGAGGACTCTGATGCCGAAGAAGTTGCACGATAAGTTAGAGCGACAGGCCCGCAAGAAGGGCCTCAAGGGCAAGCGCAAGGCCCGGTATGTCCACGGAACGATGACCGATATTAAGAAAGCCAAGTCCGGCAAGAAGTGCAAAAAGGGCAAGTAGCAGATGGCGACAGCCACAGCGACGAAAGTGCAGGATGACGGCGTAGTTGCCTCGATCAGCGCGTCTGACGTGCAGTCGGATGAGCGGAACGAGCTCAACAAGCAGCTTGACGCTTACGTCACCGCCTCGGCCGCGGAGCAGCGCCAGTGGACGCCGTTCCGCGAACAGGGGATACGTGCTCTGCTCGACGACCAGCTTGCCGGCGTCAAGGTACGCAAGAACTGGGGCCGGATGCAGTTGAACAAGATATTCCCGGCTCTCATGCAGGAACTGGCTATCCACGTCGAGCGGTGGCAGCATAGTGACGTGATGGTCAAGGCCCGGGGCGACGCAGAGGACGCGACGGTCGATCTGGTCGAGGGCAGGCTCCGCTGGCACTTCCACCAGGGCATCGACATACCCAAGTTGATGATGCGGAACGTGTTCGAGGGCAAGGTCGGTGCGAACTACGTGAACAAGGTCTACTGGGATGAAGAGGCCGAGTGGAACGACGACGAGGGTAAGTATCTGGGGCGCGTCAAGGTCGATCTGTTGGACATCAAGCAGTTTGTGATCGACCCGGAGTGCGGTTACGATCTGACGAAAGCCCGGTACATGGGCACCTATATGCGGCAAGAGCTCGACTGGGCGCTCAACCACTGGCCGGACGACAAAGAGGCGATACTGCGGGCTGCTCGGTCGGAGGCGTCCGGTGAGGCCGCAAAGGATATGGGCGCGGGCAGAGATTTCTCGCGTGTAGACCCGACGACTCCCGTAACGATGGACGGTGACTCTCAACCCGGCGAGGCTGGCGGCCGTCCGCTCGAAAAGGGGCCGACCGAGGGGGCGCTGGCCCACTTGGTGCTCCACGGCAAGATGAGACGGCACCCTGAAAAGGACGATACAGTTGACAAAAAGCCACGGTTCATCACCGTGCTGGAGATATACTTTCTGGACTTCGAGAGGGACGGCGACGACAACCCGCTGTATCCGTTCGGCCGCATGATCTTGCGTGTGGGGGCCGGAAACGACGCAATTGTGCTGAACGACCGGGCGGCAACGGAGGATGAGGCCGCAGACCCGCAACGATGGTGGATGAGAGACTGGCCGTTCGTTATCGGGCGCAACCAGATATTGCCGGGCGACACGTGGCGCGGTCTCGACGGCGTTGTCATGCTCAAGCACACGCAGGACGTGATAAACGACATCGTGCGGCATCTGGAGATGTACGTCCGGCACTTTGCCGACCCGATTGTGGCGTCTGAAAGGGGCGCCATCCCGATAGACACACGCACTGGCGAGCAGCCGGACTTGCAGGCGGCTGCCGGGACTCACTGGAAACTGTCGAAGGATGCCTTGAGAAACAAGAGGATTCAAAGGTTTGCGCCACCGCCGGCGTCACAAGGTCTGTTCCAGATACTTGACGTATTCTTGAACCACTTCAACGACACGAGCGGCGTCCACGAGGTGATGCGGGGCGCCCGAACCAGCGGCAAGCCGACGGCGACGGAGATTCTGCAACTCCAGACGAACTCCAGGTTGCGCGTGGGCTCCCAGTCCTGGTATGGCGACCGTTTTATAGTGGCGCTGCTCACGATGGTCAGGCGGATAGAGTTGGAACATATGGACGAAGACTCTGAGATCGAGATCATCGACGCTAAGGGTGTTGAGAAGAGTCTCAAGTTTACGAAGGAGGCGATAGACCTGGACTATGGGATAGAGATGCGGGTAGTCACAGCGTTACCGTGGGACAGCGAGCGGACGCAGGAGAAGGCTCTGGCGCTGCTGGCGGCGTTCGGAGGCTCGCCGGCGCTGGCCCGCATGGTATTGAACGAGTTCAAGGAAGACTTGCCGGGTATGGACGTGGACGGGGTTATCGACATGATGAAGGCCGCTGCTCGACTGGAGGAGGAGGCGCGTATGGCCGAGCTGGCGGCAAAGGCCCAGGGCGGCGAAGCCGTGGGAGAGGAGGAGCAGCCGCTTGAGGAGGCCATGCCCGACGAGATACCGGCACCCGCAACGGTTTAGGAGTAAAATGATGCAAGCAGGAATGACTACCGTCCCCGGAACTGCATCTTTGCTAGATGGTAGCGAGAGTTGGCGCTGCTCGAACTGTAACGGTAAGGGCATCATTGTCGTCCGGGCAATGGATGGCATACGGTGTCTGCACCGTTCTGAATATACGTGCCATGAATGTTGCGGTACAGGTCGAATAATGAAGCACACGACGGCAACGCAATTTTAGCAGAGGAGTGAAGGGTTGTTTACAGAAACGTCCTTGACCGCCGATGGGACAATGGATTGGGATGCCCTGAAGGCAGCACATGCTCGCAGAATGGATGAAATCGTCGAGTGGGCCAAGACAGACCCGAAGGCTTGCCGCGCCTGGAATTTGAAGCGACTTGCTGGCTTTACCGAATGTGCAAGAGAGTACCTGAAGGAACTCGAAGAAGCAGAGGAGTGAAGACATGGGAAAGCAGAAACGTGGAAAGCGGCCGGCAAGGCGGCCCAGCGTGCCGAAACTGGCCGAACAGATGAACGAGGATACGACGGTCGGCGACGACGGATACCCGGACGTAGTGCCGCAGACAAGCACGTTAGGGACGTCTGACGTACCTGTAGAGCCGACAGCGCCGCCGGCGAGCGACAAATGGCCACCAGACGACATGGACATAACAACGTCGTCGCCACCGCTGGAGGTGGTACAAGAGCCAACGGCGCCAGCACCGGTAACGGATGTGGGTCCGATTATCGCGGAGGTGGAAGAAGAATTAGAGGTTGAGGCGGCCTTAGCCCGCGAGAAGTTGCCAAGTGGCGGCATCATAACGAAACCAAGTTATGGTCACTACATCCACCGCTGTCGCGTAGTGACGGATATGCCGGCGCCGGAGTCGTTCGAGGTGGGCCGGCGAGCGCCCGACCAGGGCGGGGTAACGCGGCCCGAGCGGACGCCGATCAAGATCGTCAAGTGCGGTTCGGAGATCATGATCACGTTCGAGGACGGCTCAGTGAGCAGGCTAGTAAATGTTCCGGTCGAGTTGCAATATGCAGAGCGGCCGGCAGACTGATAGAGTTCGAGAGGTCGGATAACGCCGAAAGGACAGGCGCCAATAGGATATTCCGGCCGTTACACCCTGGCGACCACACCCAGGGGCCTACAGACAAGTGCTGACCAAGGCAAGAAAGTGAGGACGGTTATGGCAGATGAGAGCAGAGTTGATGATCTCCCGGTAGAGGACGCGCAAGCGGCCGAAGTCGTCGATACCGACACCAGCGCAGCAGACGATGGTGAGGCGGTCGGCATAGCGGCCACGGACGCGGTTATCACCGGTGAGGTAGACGATTCTACTACCGCCGAAGTCGAAGAGGAGGATGGTCAGCACGGCGACGACGAAGAGGAAGAGCCCCAGGACACCGAACCGTGGGACAAGGAGCGGCAAGACAAAGACCAGACGATAGCGCAGCAGCGCAAAGAGATCGAGCAACTCAAAGCCGACCAGGCGCCCGAAGCGGAGACGCAAACAACTCCCGAGCCCGCCGCCGACAGCTTCGATGATCTGTTTGAAAAGGCAGATGCAGCCGAGGCTGCCAGTAAGACGGACGACGCTGGAGATACATCGGACGACCTCGATGACTATGACAAGCTCGAACAACGTATGAAAGCGGCTGACAAGCGCATCGACCTTCTGGAAGACAACCGCCGCCAGCGCGAGAGCAGCGACAAGCTCCGCGCATCGTATAACAAGCACCTGAAGTCCCACGACCTCGACGCCAACCAAACGGCAGAGCTCAACAAGCGAGTTCACGCCGATCTCGTCAAAAGGGGTTATACGGAGGCCAAACTGCCCGGTGAGGATCAGTTCGACGACTTAGTCGGACGGGTAGCCGCCGAGATGCAGAACGAGGCGCTCCAGAAAACCCCAACCCGCCGTAGACGATCCAAACCATCGACACCGAAACCGAGTTCGGGCTCGCGTGGGGCGCCCGCAAGGACGCCCGGCGCACCCAGCAAGCTACAGACTATTGACGAGGCTATGGCTGACATGGACGCAACACCGCCCAGTCAGCGCACGTGGTAGCGTCGATAGTCGAGTAGCTGTGTCGTTAGTTTGACAATCAAAACCCAGACGGCGCCTGGCCAGGCGTTCCTGTACTGGAGAAGAGCACCCAGTCCTCGCGAGGGGGCCTGGGTGCTTTTTTTGTCTGGGTCGTTCATCTACGGAGGGCCATATCAATGGCATCGATCACAATTACCCAGGAAACGAACGCCAACATACAAGCGTCAACGCGCGAGTTGTGGCGTCGCACCGTGCAGCGTCAGGTTTTCCTGAAGAACCCCATGCTGGCACGGATGCTGTTAGCTAACCGCATCACCTGGAACGGCGGTCAGCGGCTATTAGGGCCGATTGACATCGCCGAGGGTGACAGCATGATCCAGTACTACGGGCCGAACGACCCGTTGACTGCGGCGAGCAAGACATACCTCAGCCTGGCTGAGTTCAACTGGAAGAGTTTCCAACTTCCGGTCATGTACGGCCAAGAGGAGCAGCTTTCGACCGGCAAGGGCCGCGATACGGCGATCTTCGATCTCCGCAAGTTCCTCGTGACCAAAGCCCATCGCGCCGTTCGCATCGCGATGGTGAACCAGATGTACGGCTGCAACAGCAGCCAGACACGAGGGACTGACGGCAGCCTGACGTCGAACGATTACGATGACCAAGCCGCCGGCACTTACTCCGTCAACGGCGACAGTGAACTTGAGTTCCAAGCCGCAACGCAGGCGCTCACCCCTGACGCGACGTATGGCGGTATTACAAGAGGCCCTGCTGCAAGTTCGCTTGAAACGGGCAAATACTGGCAGCCAGCGTCTATGGCCGGGACACACACCGACTGGGATACCGCTGCGACAATCAGCCCCGACCTCATCGAGAAAATGCAAGATGCGGTGATGGAAAAGGCTGGTGACTACACTGCCAGCGACTTCCTGTTCGTCATGGGCCCGGCGCTTTATCGGGCTCTTCGGAAGTACGTGACAGCACATCGTATGGATACCGGCAGGGGGCTGTTGGCCAACTACGGTATCGAGAGTTTCACTATGCAGGGCTGGGAGATCGCGAAAGACTACCGGCTCCAGGACAAGTACATCAACGGGTACGCGAACCCCGCTTCACCCACGAACGCATCGAGCGGCTGGGTCTTCTGCTTCTGTATCCCCACGTGGGAGTTACGGTTCCATACGGAACGTCGCTTCCGCTTCACAGGCTTTACGTGGCAGGCGATGATCGCCGGAGGCCGCGACCAGTACCTTGCCCGGATACTCGGCTCCGGGAACTTCATCTGCTGGCAACCGGGTGTCAACATGTGGCTGCCGAGCGTCAGCTAGAGAGGAGATAACACATGACAGCAAAGACAATTGCAAGCGTTGAAGTCTATCTCAACTTCGGCCGTTTCGGGTCACCCACGGAGCTTGCTGAACCGCTGGATGGCGTGACAGGCAGTTCTCATCACAACGTCGCCGGCAAAGGTCGGTACCGCCTTGGAACGGTTCTTCAGTTGTGGAACCCCGGCGATGGCACCGGCAGCGTGCCCGGGTGGTCAGAGTTTGTCTACGGTCAGTGGGATAAGAATGACCAAGCTACGTCGGCAGCGCTACTTATCGCCATGCCGACAGCCATTACCAACCTGTACAACATCACCGACGACCCAAACGATTGCGCCAGTCTGGCGGCCGCAGCTTTGGCTGTCGTAGCCCTCAGTGCCATGACAGACAACTACTACGGCTGGTTCTGGAGCGGTGGTATCGCCCCGATTGACCTTGTGGCCGATGCGACTTTTGCGGCAACGGACACGATGGTCAGTGCGACGGGTGCGATAACCGTCGGCGAGCCGCTTTACGCGCTCGGCAGCGGAGAAGGTTTCAGTTGGGAGGTTGACCCCGAGGATGCGTCCGTCACGGCCTGCGCTGTTGCCCTAGCAGCAGACGACGCCTAACAGGAGGAACTCACATGACAGCTAGTACTATTGCTGGAGTGGAGATCGTCCTCAAACGTAACCGCTTTGGCCACCCAGGTCTTGAGACGTATCCAGCCGACGGTATCCTTGGAGCGAGCCATCACAATGTCGATGGTTCGACGCCGACCAAGCGAAAGTATCGCGTTGGCACAGTTCTCAAGGCTTGGCATCCCGGCAACACGGCCAGCAGCGTGGCTGGGTACACCGAGTTCGTTTACGGGATTTTCGATCAGAACAACGGCACGAAACTGGACCCTGACCCGAATGTGATCGTCATACCGACGGCGATAGACGATCTCTTTACTTTCACCGATGATGTGAACGACTGTGCGAGCTTGGCGGCTGCGGCTTTTGCCGTCGTCATGCTCGGTGCCATCGCGACGAATGGGACACCGATAGCAACGGGTCTCATGACCGACACCTATTACGGCTGGTTCTGGTCTGGAGGAGTCTATCCGACAGACTTTGTGACCTATTCCGTGAGCGGTTCCGAAAGCGGTTTCACGGGCACGAGCACGTTCATTACCGCTGTCGATACCATCGTGGCGGGCTCGTCGGTGTACGTTGTCGGCCAAGCCGCTAGTGCCGAAGGTTTCGCTCTGAGTCTCAATCCCCAGGACGCATCGGTCGTCAGCGTTGGAATGGCGCTGGCAGCCGACGACTAACCGGCCTAGCGGCCAGAAAGGAATGAAATGTCAGCAGAAGACATCACGTCAACCATCACGGAACTCCATCGGGGAACAATGATTCCTTATGCAGTGGAGACCGGTAAAGTTGCTGTTACGGAGTCCGGAGACTGGATACTGACCGGTATAACAAAAATACTATATGCCGATGCTACCGCCGACACGGAGTCAACAGCGGCGCAGACGGCATGCACCGTTGCCGCCGGTAAGGTCACGTTCGTCCAGGCAACAGCGGCGACCGTGAGGTATTTGATCTTGGGTCTTGCATAACAACCCGAGCGGCGGAACTCACTCCCCGCCGCTCAGAGCGGAAGAGCGCCCCCGGTTTTGGGTTTTCCTTTCCCCGGGGGCGCCACCGCCAGACGGATGCAATCGCATGTAACCGGATGTAACCGGAAAAAGCGGAAACTGCCTCTGGTTGCCCTAGCGCACGGATTATGGCCAAACCAGATTGCAAGCGGATTGCAAGCGGATTGCACGGAGGTTGCAAGGAATCACATGATCGCGCTCAAGTCCGACCGCGAGATAGTCAAGATGCGGGCCGCTGGCAAGCTCGTTGCGGAGGCCTTACAGGTTGCGAGGTGTATGGCGAAACCCGGAAAGCGGGTGCTGGACATAGACCGCGCCGTCGGCCGCCTGTTTCGAGATGCGGGCGGAGAGCCCCTTTTCAAGGGCTACCGTATTACACCCGATATGCCGCCGTTCCCAGCGAACATCTGCGCTTCGTTCAACGAGGAGGTGATGCACGGTATCCCGAACGTGCGCAAACTCCAGAAGGGCGATATTCTGAGCATCGATACGGGTGTCAGGCTGGACGGATACTGTGCCGACGCGGCCATAACGGTGGCCGTTGAGCCCGTGACTATCGAGGCACGCCGCCTGATGAACGTCACACGGGAGGCTCTGGAGGTTGGTATCAGCAGGATGCGAAGTGGTGTAATGTGGGATGAAGTGGCAGCAGCGATGGAAAAACACGTTGAGACGGCTGGTTTCTCGATGATCGAGAGGTTGCACGGCCACGGTATCGGGCGTGAGTTGCACGAAGAACCGGCGGATGTGTCGAATGTTTCGACACCCAGCAGCACGCTTATGTTGAAACGGGGCATGACGATAGCGGTCGAGCCGGTGGTCAGTGAGCGTCCTGTAACGCTCCGTACGAGGGTTAATCGCTGGACGATAGTTACCACCGACGGCGCGAGATCGGCTCATTTCGAGCATACAGTGGCCGTGGGTGACGACGGGGCGACCGTATTGACGGCGATGTAGGAGTGAGCGATGCCGGAGACAGCGGAACATGAGGCGAAATGCCGGAGATGCGGGCAATGCTGTTATTTCACGGTACATATGGGCGGCGAGCTTATCGCCGTTCCGTTCAAGTGCGTGCACCTGGACGCAGAAACCGGTCTATGCGGCGTGTACGAGCGACGCCACGAGGTCTATCCACAGTGCCTGCCGATAGCGGAGGCGATTGCCAGGGGCATCCTGCCGGGGGATTGCCCGTACGTGGCAGATATCAAGGGCTACAGGGGGCCGAGAGATATGCGAGACAGTGAAAGGGGCATGATAATGGCGGCCGGAATGGGTCAGGAGGCGTAACGATGGCGAATACCGGGAATCACGCCGACTATATGGTCGATGCGTATTGCGAGGTCATGGGTTGGGACGACACCGATACCGTGACCGACCGACCGAACGCGCTGATCGGGGTGAACCGGGCCTACCGACGGTTTCTGGGCGGTCAGCACCCGGATACACCCGGCGTGCCCCATCCCTGGAGCTTTCTGCGCCCGATGGGCAGCATACAGATACCGGTCTCGATCACGGGCACCGGCACTGGGACTTTCGCTACTGGCAGTACGACTATTGTCGATGACGACTCCGGTGATCTCTTTACTAACGGTACGCATCCTTCTGGCGAGATCGGGCTCGGTATTCTTGTTGACGGTGTCGGTTTGCTTAGAGTTACAACGGTTTCAGATACAAACACAATTATTGCAACGGGCGGGGTAGCGAACTTCACAAGCAAGACGTTCTATACCGGCATGCAGGTGGATATGCCGGCAGACTTTGCGGGGCTGGTGACACCGTTCTTCTATCCGTACGACAGTGCCGAGGGCACCGGGCCTCGTTTCACCGAGATGTCGCCCGAGCGGATGCTGCTGGAGTTGCAGGAGAGCCCGTCGTCGGGCACGCCATACCAGTATGCTCTCGTACCGTTACCGATATTCACGGCGACGGTGGGCCAGCGATACGCCGCCATATTCTGGCCGGTAGCCGACGCCGACCGGGTAATCCAGTTCCGATACCGGTCTGTCCCGGCCGACGTTACCGATTCGACTACATGCTTCTTTGTTGGCGGGGTTGACCACAGCGACACGATAGAGCTCGCTGTCCGGGCTAAGGCGGAGTTCGCCAGCCGCAAGAAGGAGGGGACATATGAAGCAGCGTTTCTGACCGCCATGATGGGTTCTATCGGTCGTGATGCTACGATGTTCTATACAGAGGCCATGCCTCACATAGTGGAGGGGTGAACCGGATGGCGAAGAAGACAGAAAGCGAGCGACTTACCTCTATTGAGACCAAGTTGGATATCATAATAGGAGCTTTTGCCAATCATCTCAAGCATCACTGGGCAGTTGAGTTGCTGCTCCTTTCGGCCCTTCTGGGCGGCTTGGTGAAATGGCTGTTTTTCTAAAAGGAGACTGAAGATGAGAATGCTGAAAATGTTGGCTGTAGGACTGATTGTGTTGAGTTTGGCCGGTTGCACCATCGTCAACCTGCGCTGGGAAGTTGACAAAGAGCACGGCAAGTTCACGTTCGGGGTGGCCGAGATCACTACGAGCATCGACATGCCGAATCCGCTGGCAGAGAAGGAAGAGGACGACCAGTAGACGGCACGACGTTGAGGAGTTGAGAGATGGCTGAAGTAACAGCGATGCGAAACAACGCATTGCCGTACCCCGTGTACGGTCTGTCTTATACGATAGTTTTTCCCTTGCGCGACACCGACGGTGAGTTAATCACCGGCGCCACGTGCGATTCGGAGCGCAGCTTGAACGGGAATACTGGCGCCGACTGTACGAACGAGGGTGCGGAGATCACGTATACGACGGCGACGAACAAGGGTATGTACTACCTGACGTTGACCGCTGCCGAGATGACGGCTGACATCGTATCAGTAACGATACACTCGGCCACGACAACGGCAACGTCCGTCGTCCTGCACCCGCGCAAACTAGCAGCACTTCGCGCGGGAACGGCCCAGGGCGGTGCTGCCGGCTACATCACACTCGACGAGACGGCCGGGAACCAGGACGACATGTGGAACGGCTGCCTCTGCGTAGCGACCATCGATACCGTCGTCGAAGCCCGGATAATCGACGATTATACGGGTAGCAACCGCCGGGCGGCAGTGACCCCAGACTGGGTTCAAGCGTCACCGGACGCCGACGACACATTCGTCATTTATCTGCCGGAGGGCAGGCAAATACCGCTTGAACTGTTAGTGAAAGAGCGTTTGATCTTGAAAGCGGCGGCCCAGCCGTAATGGGAGCGAATGGATGCCTATTGCGATAAAGATGAACGACACAGACCCGCCACACTGGATTCGTCATGCCAAAACTGCCGGGATGACTCTCGCCGGTGCGAGCAGTGCGATCACCATGTGGGCAATAGTTTACCGACATTCGTTGAACGACGACATATGTTTCATGTCCTCGTCTGTCGGCGACCCGATTACAGCCTGCAATTACTGGTTTGGCCTTGATACCGGGACGTTGTGTTTCAAGAAATGGGACACTGCTGGCGCCGCTCTCAGAAAGTACGTGGGGACATCTTATTTCCCTGCCGGCAACAACCAGACACATTACAAGTTGTGGTATCAAGATTACATGTTCGTAGCCGTCTCTTACACCTCTGGCGACGGTAACGTGCCGGAGTTCTGGGCTGGATTGATAGACAACCAGAACCATCAGACAGACGATGGCGGAACGGGTCACGGCATAGGGAGTACACGCCTCTATTATCAAAGCGGTGGATGGGACGTTACTCCTACCACACACGACATGGCCGACGACTCAAGTGATTACGTCTACATCGGTCGAGACTCGGCCGGTAGTTACATGAGTCTTGATAGCAACAGCAATGCCAACGGTAACTTAGCCGGTTACGGCATGATTAACGAGCATGTCCTCGAAAAGGCCAGTGCTCCCGGCACGGAATTGTTTAATGACGTCGCAGTCGAGTATTACGAGATGCCGCGGTTCATCGAGGACATCGACGACTGGGCAACTAATGGTCTGCCAGCTATGGGCCAGTATCCCGAGACCTGGAAGATGGGCGGAGCGAAGTACCAGGCTGGTGATGCTTCTGGGACACCCACGGATACGCACGATGGCGAGATCATCGGCGAGGGAGACGGCTCTACCGCCGAGTTCACGCGAACGGTTGACCATATCCTGATCGAAGAGAGCAGCGTCACGATCACGGCGGCAAAGTCGGGCGGCACGATGACCGTGACGGACGACGGCGGAGGTGCTTTGGTCGGTGATGTCGATGGCGGCGGTAACAACACCGTCGATTACGAGACGGGCGAAATCGATGTGACTTTCGACAACAACGTAACTGATGGTGCTGCCGTCGAGATGGCCTATACGTTCCACAGCAACCACCAGCTATTCGTGTTCTTCGAGCGTCAGAGCGCCGATTGGGATTACAGTATTCGCAACCACTGCGCAGCGGACATCTTTGACAAGACGGATACAGGCCACGGCACAGCTTACAACGGTGCCGTGGCTTTTGGCACGGCAGGAACGTTTGACACTGACTGGTATGTTAAAGAATCGAGCAACAACATCTTGCTCACAGAGGGCGGCGGCTCGCTGCGCCGGGAACTGCCCCAGGAGAATGCTCCTGCCGATATCCAGTGCCACACGACCGGTCACGCACATATGGGATTAGAGTCCCGTGATTATGTGCTCGATGTTTACGAGCGGTTGGACAGCATGTTCCGCGAACGCGGGCTGACCGCCCCGCTCCATACAGCGTACCCGAACGGCACCTACAACGACCAACTTAAGGTCTGGACATCCGAGCGGCGGTTATCCGGGCGAACTGCCGCTGTTGTGGGGGCTGCTGCGGGCATCAACCGATACCCGATGTCAACTGACCCTACCGACCCGACCGATGGTTCGGGCTCCTGCTGGTTCGAGTTAGCGTGCCACCAGTGCCATCAACTGGGTGCTGATCTTCCCGATGCCATGACCTATGTAGACAGCATGTCCGGGACTTTGGGCTTGTATCTCATGTACAGCCACGGTCTCCAACGTTTCCCCTTCGATGTCTACCACAGTGACCCATCCTTGCAGAAGGAACTTATCCAGTATGCTATCGACGCCGGCGTTCGGATAGTAGACTTGGTTGAGGCCTATCGGCTGATTGAACAAGAGGCCGGTGGAACGCTTACTGAGAGTCTTCTCGTCTGGACGTTTGATGACGAATATCCCGGTGCCATTCAGTACGCCTATCGCTATCTTGCGCGAATGGCCGGGGTTGGCGGTACGTATTATGTGAGTGATGCTGCCATGCAAGGGGCTGGCAACTGGGCGCCAAACCAACGGACGACTTATGATGATCTGTGTGCAGCGGCGGGACTTCCGATCAGCCACTTCACAGTCAGGTTTCTT
>Ga0114925_10000591_pt1 | contig 16517 bp, 12 predicted proteins | sample SumtaG_2_FD_87287 | JGI IMG/M metagenome (GOLD analysis project Ga0114925, IMG submission 87287) | Deep subsurface microbial communities from Indian Ocean to uncover new lineages of life (NeLLi) - Sumatra_00607 metaG | ecosystem: Environmental > Aquatic > Marine > Oceanic > Sediment | place... | reverse complement strand
TTGTACAGCATTTCGAGATCCCGGTTCGTGAGCAAGTCGATGTAAAACAGGTCACGAAAGTTGAAGCCGAATTTAATATCGAGACAGCCGATGAAACACTCCGAGCGAAGCATGTTATTTGGGCTGCCGGTGAGTTTCAGTATCCTCGTCTACACGCTTTTCGTGGTAGTGAACTTTGCAGGCATACAGCCACAATCCCTAGCTACGAAAGTCTTCAGGGGGATGATTTCATTGTGATCGGTGGCTATGAAAGCGGTGTCGATGCGGCTTATCATTTATCGTATCACGAAAAACGGATTCGTCTTTTTGACAGAGGCTGCCCATGGAAAGACGAGGGTTCTGATCCGAGCATTGCCTTGTCGACGTATTCACAGGAAAGAATACGTCAAGAGTGGTTTAAAGAGTATGTGGAGCTGTTCCCGAATACATCAGTGATGGCAGTATCTCAAATTGATGGAGGTTATGAAGTCGAGACGAAAGATGGAAGAAGGTTTCAAACGCCTACCCAACCACTTCTAGCCGGTGGGTTTGAAGGAAGCCACAAGCTTGTGGCACATCTTTTTGAGCATCGTGAAGACGGTCTTCCCCTTCTCAGTGAGAATGACGAATCGACCAGTGTGCCAGGAGTATTTTTATGTGGCCCAACGGTTCGTCATGACAATCATGTTTTTTGCTTTATTTACAAGTACCGACAACGTTTTGCAGTCGTTGCGAAAGCCATTGCGACATCGCTTGGGCTTCCTGCAGAAGAACTAGAGTCCTATCGGCAATGGGGCATGTACCTTGATGATCTTTCTTGCTGCGGTGAGGAGTGTGAGACGTGCTGATTGGAAATGAAGGAGAAGTTGTTGAGCCGATGACCCAGGTGCTAATTAATAGTTCAGAAACGACAACATCGGTAATGAAAGATGATACCGCATCAAGACTCCCAGCTTGGTTCATTCGTATGTTGTGCGTTGAGTGGCTTGGGCAAACAATTGCAAGCCTTTGTTGGATTGCAAGTGTTTTCACTTACGGAATTAGTTCGATTGGTGACTGGTTGCAGTTATGCGCGGCTTCGTCGTGGTTGGTAGCGAATGTTGTAGCAGTTCTGCCTCGTGAGAATGATTGAGATGTCTGCGACATCCCAGCCACTTAATGAGTTGTCCACACGGTCCCAACTCTTCAAGTATGCGGTGACGTTGCTCAGCCAACAAATATGGTGCTGGGGCTGTGATATTATGCGGCCAGAAGGAAATTGGCTGATAGAGATTGGATTCAATAGAATAGAACCTCCAGATAATCGCAAGGATTGTCCAAGCGTTTATTCTCTTGAGCTTCCGCGTGGTCAATCTGTTGTACTTCGTGGATTCGGCGTTTTCTTTGGAGATTCTGCACATGGTGGTATCTTTGTGCCGCGATATGAATTTCAACCGAAATATACGAAGTCCGCCACACTTGATCGGCCACCGTGGTCCGATGAGGATTTGCCTGCTCTCCATTCACCAGTCGAATCAGAGCAGAAGGTTTGTGCTGGAATGACCGTGGACTTGATTAACTGGATTTACAGCTACGAAGCTGATGTGACCAGCCGATTAGGAGTCACCTACCGCCAACAGACACTGAGTCGATGGGACAATGGTAAGCGAATCGTTATACCAGCTGAACAATTTGCTGATGCCTGGCATGAATTATCATTTAGTGTTGCCAATAAATTCTGGGACAAACTCTGGTGAAAGTTCTGTCTCAAGATGTAGCTGCCATGCAAAAAGGATTAGCATGGTTTAATGTTCTCTCGTGACATAATTATCTGGCCACGGGTCAGGAAATTCTCCACCAGATTGCCAGTGAGCAATTTCATTGTCCGTGAGAAAGCATTGCTTAAGCGAATCGGTAAACCAGTCAACCTGGTTTTTATCACCGATAACGGTCAAATGGCAGCGACGGTCACCAAAACGACCAGTCTCATTTTCTAGTCTTTTTTTAAGACCCTCAATCTCTATTTCATCCAAGCCGTTGTCTTTATCTTCGAGGATTCCCGCACGCCAGGAACCGATTACCTCAAGATTGATGCCGCCAGCTGCCTGGTTCCATAGGAGTGATAATTTGTCCCGGTTTGGGAGGTAAAAGAAACCCTTGCTTCGGTAGATTTGCTGACCGAGATATTGTTGGCAGGTATCCCATAAACGTTGCGGGTGAAAAGGACGGTCATCTTTAATGACTCGTGCAACAAGGTTGTACGGCTGATCATCTTGATCTTCTGCGGCAAGATGTGGTTTCAATTCGCTTATAAGTTGTCTAACCCGATGGTAATCGTATTCCTGCATAGCAAGGACATCATCGATAGGCAGGTTTCCCCACGGCACAGAAAGAATAGAAACAAAGGGGTTTATCTCATGAATAGACTTTGCAATGTCTTTGATTTTGTCTTTTGCAATACGGTCAGCTTTTGTTAGCAAGAGGTGGCTGCAGAACATGATTTGTTCCACCAGTAAATTCGTTGTGTCTCGTTGCCCATTCTGTAAGTTGCGTTGCAAGGTAGGAATGAGCTGTTTCCCGCAGTCGTAGTCTTGGTCAATCATTGCACTGTCGACAAGTGTCAGTACGCCAGTGAGTTTAAATTGCGAATGTGTACTGAAAAATTCAACAAGAGGCATGGGGTGACAACTTCCTGAAGTCTCAATCACAAGCAATTCCGGCGGATTTTCCTGAGTCATCTCATTCAGTGAATCATTGAGTTTTTCAATTCCTGCTCTGCTACTTAATACACAGGAATAAATTGACTGAAAATTAGTGTCGTTTTGTTCAAAAAATTCTGTCTGAGCAACTAGTAGACCGTCGACATCGAGCTTGCTCATATCATTGACAACGACACCAAGAGAGATCTGTCGCTTGTGAGCCTGAACAATCAGACTAGTTAGAAGTGTTGTTTTGCCAGACCCAAGGAACCCATTCAGGATAAGAACAGGAATTTCTTTTGTTGATTCGGTAACCATAGATTCTTTGGTAGTGATTGCTCTACGTCTTTCGATCGACAGCCGAAGAATATCTGTTTGGATCATTGAGAAGCGTGTATGCCTTACAAGTTATATGAAATTATAGGTGAATTCGATGCGTCTTGTTCTGAATGTTTTTTGAAAAACAAAAGAGTTTTCCGAGGCTGATTACGGGTTGCAATTTAGAGTTTGGTGGTTGAGGTATCCTTGATATTGAAGTAGAGAAAATGGACATAAACGCGTCTAAGACAAAAGCGAATATGCTCTAGTAAGAAATTGTTCTCACCAACATTTGTTCAATGACGGTGTTGTTTTGCCACGCAGAAAGATTCATGTAACTATGCCTAGAGAGATTTATGCAACTATGATTTTGCATTCGAGCCCAAATCTGAAAATCAAAGCAGTCCAACTTTTCAGGATGGTCCTCATATCGATGGCGTGCTGCTTTTCCAGTTGGTGCTGGTCAGAATCATGCGCAGATGAAAGACCGTCAAGTCGCTCAGACTCTACGGCCGAGGGTTTTACGCGGCTTAGTCAAGGAGATACCCTCACGAACTGGAAGCACAATGGGAACTGGGAAATTAAGTCAGGTGTAATTTCCAGACAGGGTAAAGGCGGCAGTCTTATCTACATTGGACAGAAAATACCTGATGACTTTGAGCTTCGATTCGAATGGAAAGTCAGTAAAGGCAGCAATAGTGGTGTCTACTATCGGCCAACCCAATATGAGTATCAGATCCTTGATAATCAGGTTCATCCTGATGGCAGGAACCCTCGCACGAGTGCTGCTTCTCTATATTTTTGTGTCCAACCCTCAAAAGACATGACTAATCCTGTAGGGCAATGGAATACAGGCCGGATTGTGTGCAAGGGAACCATTATTCAACATTGGCTCAATGGTGAAAAAGTTATTCATGTTGATTACACAAAACCAAAGTGGTCCTTTCACGTCGACTTGCTTCGACAGCGAGGTGGAAATCTGGATGCCCGTGGTGCAAACCTGAGCCTTCAAGATCATGGTGATCCAGTGTGGTACCGCAACATATGTCTGAAAGAGCTCAATGAAACAGATATTATTGATATGACTGAGGTAACACCTGCTGAAATTTCAGAGAATGTGCTTGAACTTGAAAAGAAAAAGCTTGCTGGAATTATCAAGCGGCGAGCAGAATCAAAACAAAGCCAGTAAGAAAAGCCACAGTAAATAGACCAAGAGATGTGGTGATTATCTAAGTTCAAGCCAATGAACACGGGTTCTCGTAAGTCGCTAGATGATTGTCGTCAAAGAACCTTTTTGCCAAGTGCACAGGTGTACTTTTTCTTAGGATATAGCTGCTGTTCGAGAATGCTGTTTCAAATAGCAAGCCCGCGGTTGGGTGTGTTTACACAATCTGATAACACCTATACTTACGATTCAATTGGTTTTGGGAATCAATACAATTTTTCGAATCATTGAGGTACATGGATCATGGCTGCTACGACGTCAATTCTCGCTGACAAATTACACGAGTACCCACAGCAAGACGTAATCGATGGTACTGGTGGAGCGTCAGCAAAGATTCTTGATGACTGCCTCAACGAAAATGACGGGGTATTTCAACTCCTTCATAGGTATGCCGGCCGCACATTTTGCACGCCTGGTAAACGTCTTCGCCTTGCTGACAAATCGTACTACCCAGACTATATGAATGGTACTGGTCTTGATGAAGTATGGATGTGCTGCACTGTTCCGATTGTCACAGGTGTCATCGACACACGCACAAACAAGGCGCCTTTTCGAGAAGGTGAGTCGCATGTTCTTACTCCGAACGGACAAGTCATTTCCCTGCAGGACCTGATTGTCGCTCACCCGGAAGTGGTTATGGGTGAAAAGATAACGGCCTTCTCGAAAACATTGTTTGGTGAACCAACATGGCCGATTGTTTCCAAGAAGTTTGATAACCTTAATCCAATTCCAGATCATCTTCATTGGACGAAGTGGGAAGTCTATGACATTAATTCTTATGATAATCCTGGAGTAAGTGCATCACATTATCACACGACGGCAATGGGCCTGTACTCGTTTGTGACCAAGGAGCAGTTTCTTGACTGCATGAAGAGCTTTGGGAAGAGTGAATACAATAGGATTCGGCACCTCGCCCCTCACGTTATGATGGAACTTGATAACGGCTTCGTGATGCCTAACGGCGTGCTGCATTCGCCCACAAATCTTTGCACGCATGAGTTGCATGTCACGATGGATGAGCATTTTTTAGCCGAAGACCTGACACTTGACGGGCGTATTGGAGCAGCTGATGCTTTTTACGCGTGTCGAGAGGAAGATTACCCGAAGGACCATCACGAAGACTGGGATTACTTGGTTGAAAAGTTCGATTTTCAAGCAAATCAGGATCCAGATTTTGTCCTGAAGAATTCACGTCCGGCAATTACTGCAGATGAGTTTAAAGATCAGGGTGTTGACGCGAAGTGGATCGTGTACGGTGACTTTCTCGGTGATCAGAAATGTTCGATTCTCAGGCTTATTGTCGAGCCGGGTGGCAAGACAAACTTTTGCCCAGAAAGTCCCGCACTATTTCACACAAACGGAGGTAGTGGCCGTGTTGGAAAACTCAATGTTCGGTATCACCAGGACATGATTCTTGGTGAGATTTATCCCGAGATTGGATTTATCACGCAGTCTGCACTATCAAATGGTGGTGTTGAAATTGAAAATACCGGCACTGACCCACTCGTGCTGACCTTCGACTTCCCGCAGCAGGCGCACTCTAAAACACCTGGGGTTCTTTAAGCAGTAGTCTTTCAGCTTCAGTAAATACAAGAAGTAGCACACTAAGGTGCTTTGAATTCTTGTTTGCGCATAATCAGCATGGAGTCCATGTTGGTTGTGAACAGGTTTTCTGTTGACACCTTCTCGCTCTCTCCACATGGTAAGTTTTTGCTGAGAAATAGTTATTAAAAAATTGATGCTGTAAAAATAAACGAGTTGATAAAGAGATCTAGCAAGAAGTGAAGTCAATGAACAAGCCAGACAAAAAACAATTTTTTAACTATATGTCTAATAAGTTTGGATATGACTTTCGTTGTGAGCAGTCGTATCAGTTATTGAAAGATGTAGTCAGAGAAGCAGATGAAGAGGAGGATTTGAAGCAATTTGTGGAACTGCAAGAACTGAATAAACGAGACAGCGAGATTTACAGAAATTACCTAGCTGAAAAAGGGATTGAAAAAACACCGGCAGAAGTACGGGAGCATTTTGCAACCATTGAGTATGGTCTGGAATTTGTTTTTAAAAACAAAGGAATGAGTGAGAAGGATTAGCTTTGAAGAGCACTTTCATTTCACTCCCCAAGGCAATGTTACTAGGCTCTTTTAAAACCACCGTGGGGTTTTCCATACGATTTGGACCGGCTCTTCAAAGATGATTCGTTGAGCATGTAAAGGCAGTCCAGAGCCAGGTGTGACCCACCGATTAAGCCGCTACCCGCATTGGTTCAGCATCGGCTACGTTCTGGTTCGGATCCGTGGGTGTGTTACGGCCAACAAACGTGAATAGGATCCCGATGATCAACGGCGCGACAGCTTGACTCGGATGCCAGAAGTCACTTTGCCAAAAACGTGGGCTCGCGGCGAAACAAACCATAAGTTTCCCTGTTCCTGGTTCGGTCTGGGGCAATGTGCAAGACACGGAAAAACAGCTTGCCAAGACAGCAACTATGCCACATGCAGCCAACGCCCAAAGCCGACGTCTGCCCGATCGATTGACCATCCAGCATAGTAGTAAAGCTGCACCGATCGCTGGGACGAAAGCAATTGTTTGACTGGCCCAGAATACCGTTCCCATTATTAGCGGGCTTGTTTCGACGGTGCGACCTTCAGCCGTAAAACTAAGGAACAAATAAAAGGCAAAGCAGTTTATTACAGCCAACACGAAAAAGAGAAGTGGTGAGCCAACAATAAAAGCTAACCAAGGGTATCTACCGTACCAATGAGAATATTTGTTTGATGTATCTTGAGTACACGTGTGCGTAGGATTCTCTTCTCGTTCAGAAAATTGGAGTGAATGTGTGGAATCTTTGCTCTCATTCATATTGCGGCTGTCATTCATATTTGCTTCGGACATTCTTAAGTGTGACTTCATTACGCTCACATGAGTCGGGGGTAATTAGCAAAAATTTTCACGGCATCACAACGTCATTTACAACATTGGTTGAATCAGATGTACAAAAAGATGTTTGGTTCATCACAGTCGCGTAGCTCTAACGTGTCAAAGAAGGTGAAGTGAGTATTCTCCGCAAGTGAATGTGAAAGCAGGTAGTATCTCAGCTGCACGAAGAAGTGAAAAAGGGTTGAAGAGTACGTCTTGTACAGGTCAACCACAACAAACCATACGCACGCGATTATTCACCCTAAGAAGACCGGTCTCAGCTGAAATGTATCCTTCAGATGTGTGATACATGTGATCTCGCCCACAAACAAAGAACGAGGGTGTATGTCATTTAATGTGAGACACGTGATGACAGTTACAACTTAATTTTTATTGCGGAGTGAGCCAGCCACAGTCAATAAAAAAGGTATCAGCTGCTTCCAAAGTAAGGTCGTAGTGTTCACCGCGGTTAAAAAATCCGTGTCCCTGCCCCTCGTAGGTCACAATCTCACAAAGGTTGCCTGACTTCTTCGAGTCCTCTTGGTACAAACGAGCGCCTTCGAGAAGCCGATCTGCAGTACCAAAAAATATGATGCAGGGAGGCTGTTTTGTAGAAGCGTATGTAAGTGGTGACACATCTTGGATAGGTGCATGTGAGCGACCCTTCATTTTCTGCTCGGCTATTGTACGCACTGATTCTGGCATCCGCTCATCCCAAGCAATGGCAAGTGCCGGATTAAATAATATGAGGGCATTTGGCTTTGCACTTATCGATTTATCATCAGAAGAAGCATTGAATTCTTCCATAACGGCAGTGCATGCTGCGAGATGCCCTCCAGCAGAACCACCAGCAGCTGCAATTCGATTAGGGTCGACGCCTAAGTTCTCAGCATGGGAACGGACCCATCGCATTGCAGATTTTGCGTCTTCGATGCAGTCGTCAATTTTAACAGGGTGTCGTGATGAAACTCGATACTCGACCGTAATTGCTACCATGCCACGTTTTGCAAAGTGTTCACATTGCTTTTCAAATTGAACTGGACTTCCTCCAGTCCAACCACCGCCAAAGAAAAACACAACAGCAGGCCTTTTACCTTTTTCTTGTATCTGTTGGTTTTGAAAGACATAAAGCGGCAATTCAATTTCTCCAACAGTTTTGTAAATGCGCCGGGTTCCATTCTGTGGTGCTTCGGCATTCGTAATACGTTTTTTCGAACGAGTTTTCTGAACTGCTCGTCCCTTAGAATCTTCAGCTGCATTTGATGTGAGCAGCGAGAGTTGGAAAGAAAAAATAATCAGTAAGCAGAGGGCATGTTTCATAAACTTAGTTCCATCATTGTGTATGTGGATCGGATATGCAATGGAATAACGTTGAAAATGTTTTGGTTCCTAAGTGCTAACAATAATGCATATGAACCAAAGATCAAAATTTTGATTACGGTGGAATGGAAAAAAAGCCAGAAGTTCGGACGCTTTTTTGCAAGTATGAAAAGGTCGAGGTGGATCGGTTGCCTTTCTGGAATGAGCTGATGAGAAGTTCTAAAATAGCAAGTTGAAAATGAATTTTTCGGTGCAATCAGAAACGGATGCTAATCTGTACAACTTGTGAACGAACAAGACAATCAAAAACCAATCTAAAGACTGATCATATCCAGGGTAGATCAGTTGAATGAAGTTATGGTGTGGCAATGCGACTCATGATCGCCATGCCTTAGATGTGTCTCGCCGGAGGATGTTTTTGGCACAGGAAATAAATGAAAGGGGTATTACATTATGAAAGCATTTCGTGCAGTCATGGCCACAGGTATTTTGGTTGCTCTTGTGATGGTTGTTGTTGTGCCACTTCACGCACAGGCCGAAGCAGCGAGTTTAAGAGTAATGTCTTACAACCTGCACCGCGGCGGTGTCGTGATGCTCAAGCAACCCTTGTCCCAAACTGCCAAAGCAATCCAACTGGCCAAGGCAGACATTGTCGGCGTTCAGGAAACGAGATCGCCAAGGGGTGACAAATTGGAAGAGCTCGCCAACTTGCTTGGTTGGAACCACGACATGGGCAAAGGCTCCAACATTTTAACCCGTTATGAAATTGTCGAGCCACTCTACCGAGGAGTAAAAGTAAAATTGGATTCGGGCAGGCATGCTTATATCTTTAATGTCCATCTTTCCTCTCATCCTTACCAGCCTTATCAGTTGCTGGAGATTCGTCCGAGATGGCATAAGCATACGAATGATATCACCTTCATTAAGACTGAAGACGAGGCAATTGAATGGGCAAAAAAGGCACGGGGCACAGAGATTGCAAAAGTTCTCAGGCAAATCAAATCACTACCCGATAAACAGGCCCCCGTTTTCGTACTAGGTGATTTTAATGAACCCTCTCATTTGGACTGGACAGAGGCGGCAGCCAAGACAGGTCGCCATCCGATCAAAGTGGCATATCCGGCTTCTACTGAAATGGCCAAGGCCGGTTTTGCTGATGCATATCGCAAGCTCTATCCCGATGAGATGAAAAACCCAGGTTACACCTGGTCTTCCTTTTATAAATTCGATGATCCTACAACTCATCACGACCGCATTGATTTTGTTTACTACAAAGGGAAGGGCTTAGAGGTGATAGATGTAAAGATCGTCGGTGAAAATCAAGAAGATGCCGATATTGTCATTTATCCTTATCCCTCTGACCATCGTGCTGTGGTTAGCGAGTTCACGCTTCAGGATTGATTGAAATGAGCTAGGGTTTCATTTCAGCCGGGATGAAAACAACAGCATCAGCGACAACATAGCCATCTGTTGCGGTATTTGTAATTTCAACAACCCCTGATTCCTCGAAATCGTATGTACCGAGTGACACAAAAAGATTGTCAATTGGTGGAGTGGCTTTTTGGTTGATATGTCGTATCTCCTTTCCATTCGCATGGTAGAGTACGACGGGGACATTTGATGCACGGTTCGGGTTATTTGTATAAGCAAGACGTACTTCATAGGGACCAGGCTTGAGCGTTGTAGAGAACCGAATAGAGTTCTGGCCTTTCATGCTGTTGGCATCATGCCGGTAACCATATTCAATATATGGACCGATGGAAGTAGATCTGACCCAGCTGCCATGAAATTGAGCAGACTGATCGTCGACAACTGTTCCGATGATGTCAGTGGCTGAAAGAGAATTTTTTGAAGGTTTTTTTTGAGTTGTATATTCGAGAACTTGCCCATCTGCCATGAGGCGTCTTGCAAGGGATGCGTACTCTACATCTTGGATTGCAAAATCGTGTTGAATCGCAAGCGCTGCTGCAGTAGCAGCACTTTGTCCAAGGATCATAAACACAGGTTCCATTCGCACTGAACCGTATGCGATATGCGATGTGGATACTGCACAGACAACAAATAGATTTTGGCATTCTGCTCTCTGCGGAATGATTGCACCGTAATCGATAGGATAGGGCCCACCGGGATTGACTTGAATATCACCCTCGTTGCGAACGTACCCTTGTTCATCTACATATCGCTGTACGTTGTGAGAGTCCATGTTGTATGAACCCATTCCGATGGATCGATTCGTCGATATGATTCGCCGAAGATGGCGTTCATTGACCACAAGGTCTCCAACCATACGCCGCGCTTCTCGTACATAAATCTGATGGGGCCAATGACCAGTATCTATGAATTCATCTTTCGCGAGGCCCCATTGCCCATACCAGGATCGTACATCTTCAGGAACACGAGGATCATTTGCGAGGAAATAACAAAAGCCTTGCTGATATGTCTTGTGCTCATCAAGAATTTCCTGTCGCCGCGCATATGTAGCATCCGGGTAGTCATAGTTCATACCAATGTTGTCTGTTGAAAAAGACCCATGGTTGTTGGTGTCTGTTTTCAGGTTGGGGAGCATGTCAAACTTCCCGTTGATGTGACGTGATCCTGCAAGCAGATCCCGCAGGAGGAGTTCGTATTGTTGAGGGTCGTAGCCATTCGGCTTTGGGAATGGAACACGATTTTCTTTTACTCGCGTTAGGCACATGCGATAGTTGTATGCCTGCACCCGGTGGTCTCCAGATCCCTCTGTGCCAGGGCCAGCATTCTGGATACGTGGGAGTAAGCCACTTGATGGGTCACCCGGAACCGTATACGCACTTATATTATTTTTGAATTGGTGGGAACGTGCATTGTGAGTCTGAACACCATTAAGGGTTTCCTTGTATTGGTCGTTTCCTTCTCGCCCTACGGTGTACGTCACACCAGCTGCTGCCATGAGATCACCCTCATAGCTTGCGTCAATAAAAATTTTGCCGTGAAAGACTTTGCCCGACAGCATTTTGATGGACAGGATTTTGCCTTGTTGCATGCGTAAGCCAACTGACGATCGGTCAAGCCATTCGTCTCGATAGACTGAGATACTGTGTGTGTTGACAAAATCTTCGAAAATCTGCTCGGCAACGTGTGGCTCAAAGACCCACATTGCTGGACCGCCTCCGTTGATTGTGGGAGTCCCATATGCACGGCTACCGTAGTTGTCACGTGTTTGCCAACGCCACGCATCCGGTCGGTCGTAATGCCGGTAGATGTGCTGGTAGAACTCAAAAGCGATCCCACCGATCACAGCTTTGTTGCCACTGTCAGTCCATCCCAAACCTCCTGCACTAAGGCCACCAAGATGTTTGTCTGGACCGACAACTACCACATCGAGATTCATACGTCTGGCTTGAACAGCCGCTGTAATCCCGGCACTGGTTGTTCCGTAAATGACAAGGTCATAGGTTCTGGTATCAGCTCCACTCAGTGGTTTTTGAAGAAGAACAAAGCCCAATAGTGTAATTGTGGCCAAGCGACGAAATGCAGTCATGGAGTTTTCCAAGATCATTTTTGCGGAAGTAACAGCCATCCATTTCCCAATTGCAGGGATGAATCGTTGGCAAAAGTGAGTGGTATTCCGTTGGGCAATGGATTGATCACACGAACAGCGAGTTGATCTCCTGACATCGTAATGTTCGTTCTCCACACCGTCTCGGCCTTTGGCAGGATGCCACAAAGGCTCCAATTCGTTTTGATTTGTTCTACAAGCTGACCGCTAGTTGAAAAACAGCCCAATTCGATTTCCCAGTCATGATAGAAGGGGGCAACTCCATGATTTTTCAAGGCAACCTCTACAATTGTCTGATTATCTTTTTCTGAAAAAGACACACGAGTAATCTGGAATTCGTACCCCATTTTTTGTACGTGTTGTTTTGCTCTGTTTATACGATCAGCTGGCTGTAATTTCCGGAACATGCCAGAATCGAGTAACCAACTTACGTGAGTCTGTTGAACACACTCACCGAAATCTTGAGCTTGGGGACGAGAAGGGGTTTTATCGAAGATGGTGCCCCAGACCTCTGGTGAGATTTCACCACCTATTGGATAGTTCTTCCATTTGTCCATCGCATTGGCACGTTGCATTCTAGATAAAAAGAACCAACTTTTCGGGTCCTTCCCTTTGTTGATTGTTTCCCAGGAAAATGCATCATCGTGATATCCGAAGGGTTGGTTATTGTTGGGGAAATATGTCGGATCATTCTTCCCTGCGGGATACCGAATAAGCACAGGCGTTTTTTTGAAGGCAGATGAATATGCCTGCAGCACTTCATTCTGCACGCTCTTGTCAGCCATCAACTCAGTGCGTGGATAGGTATGCCATTCGCCCCATGTGCCTAAAAGCCCTGCGGTGATGAATCCAATTCTTGCGTCACCGTCATATCGTTTGCCTAGCTCTGCAATAAACCGAGTGAGCATAGTGCGTAGAGAACGATTGGAATAATCAGGTGTGCGAACTTTCTTTGGTGGAAAGGGAGCTGTATTTGTATTGGTCCATTCGGTAACCCGAAGGCCTTTTTTGATGAGGTACTCTGGGATGCCATTTTCTTTATCAGGGTATTCCATCCAAACACGAAAAATTGCTTGCTTGTGCCGACTGGCAATATCATCAAGCAGGTGTTCGAGTGGTTCCCAATTGTAATTATTTTCACCTACAACTAAGTCACCTAAAGCGAGGTAATTGAATTCCATGCTATGGGGAAACCGGCCTGAAGCAGGTCGAGCGTACGGTACTAATCCTTTGAGAGGATTCAGTGCTGGCGCTGGTGAATACACCAATGTCGTTTGGGCGTACACTGGCATTATTGATTGCAGGCAGGTGAAAAAGATGCCAGTAAGCAGAAGGAGTGAATGTAAAGTACGAAATGCCATCATTGTAAAACGCATCAAGAAGACAACTTGCTCTTCAAATAGAAGAGGCTCAACACCATTTGTTGAGTACTCACAGTAGGCGGGCAGTAGCAATCGCTACATGAAAATCAAAGTATACTCAGTGAACCGTAAAGGTCTTCGGTTCAGCATCCATTTCAGCTTCCCATGCTGCGAGCAATGTCTTTAATTCTTTGACTTTCTCGGGATTTTGATAACAAAGATTTTTGCGTTCACTGATGTCATTCTTCAGATCAAATAAAAGATCCATCGTCCCGGCATCATCAATATACTTCCAATCACCATGCCGGATTGCTCGCATGCGATAGTTCGAGCGATTGACCCGCCAGTAAAATGTGCGATCGGTTTGTGATGCTTGTTGAGATAACACTGGCATCAGATCTATTCCATCGAGCTGATAATCGTTCGGAGGAATAGCCTGAGCTGCAGCTAGGAATGTCGCCGTGAGATCCATCGTAATGGCTGGCTGACTCGATTCGGCGCCTGGCTTGATCCGATCCGGCCACCGCATAACACAAGGAACACGGATGCCACCTTCCCAGAGTGTTCGCTTGTGGTGGAATAATGGAAGGTTGTTTGACCAGCGCTCTCCACCGTTATCGCTTGATAAGACAACGAGTGTATTTTCAACAAGACCATGCTCTTCAAGTCGATCGAGAATCATACCAACCCCGTGGTCAACTCGTTCGAGCATTTGTCGATAGATGTCGCGACTGCCGTCGTGCATATTCTCTCGAGTGACGTGTGGCAACGGCCGACCTGGTGGCTGAAAAGGTGCGTGAAGTGCGAGGTGAGGTACATAGAGAAAAAATGGTGAATCATGGTTTTTTTCAATAAATAATTCTGCTCGTTCATTTATTAGATCTGTGAGATAACCTTTCATGAATGGATATTCAAAACCATCCCGTAGTGCATAGGTTCCATCAAAATAACTATGTCGGTAATAATCCGCATGCCCGAGAAGCTCTCCAAAATATTCATCAAAACCATGATTGAGAGGGTTGAATTCATCATCGTATCCTAGATGCCATTTCCCAAAACATCCTGTTGTATAGCCTGCCGCTTTCATCATTTTTGCTATTCCAGGTCGTTCCGAAGGCAGACCTATTCCATGATGCATTGTCGTAATGTCGCGCCACGTGCCGTCGATAAGCCGTCGCCGTTCAGCTGAATACCCAAGCGCCCATTCAAATCCGACGCGCTGTTGCCATTGCCCGGTGATAAAAGCGCATCGCGTTGGCGAACACACCGGCGCGTTTGCATAAAAGTCAGTAAAACGAACACCCTCGTTCGCAAGGCGATCAATATTGGGTGTGGCAATATCTTGGCAGCCCATGCACCCAAGGTCACCATACCCCATGTCGTCTACAAGAATAAAAACAATGTTCGGTACGTCTTTTTCGGAAGCACATGCATGCAGGCCCATATTCGAAACCAGCAACGAGCAGGTTATTACAAGATATGGAATACCCTTAAGAATTTTCATAAAGCTCCATCCCCTCTGTACTATTTCAAATGAACTAAGATCAGCCCAGATGCCTGTTTCTGTAGACTTAATGTATCAAAGACATTACATGAATGAGATTGAAAATTAGAAAGTATTATGAAAACAAGATGACACGTATTCGATTACATGCAACTGTTTTCTCGCCTGATGACTCTCAGCTACTTTCATTCTTTGGCCCTTGCTGGCATCACAGCGCCAATGTTCGTTCTCCAGTTATCTAAAGCCAGCTGGAGTTCTATGACTTTTTCTGGATGCTGCGTGCTGAGGTCGTTTTGTTCTCCGATGTCATTGGATAAATCATAGAGTTCGACATCGTCGTATTCCCAGAATTCGATCAGCTTCCAATCGCCCTTGCGTATTGCTCCTCCTGGGGCCCAGCCAGATCCATGATAATGTGGATAGTGCCAGTAAAGTTCACGCTCAGCCCGCTCTTTGGGTTCTGTGTCCAAAAAGGGAACGAGGCTGCGACCATCGACGTGAAGTTCAGGCTGAAGCGGCAGTCCAGCCAGCTCTAATATAGTGGGATAAAAATCAGTGCTGACCATAGGAGTGTTGCATACGATGCCCTGAGCTTTACCCGGAGCTCGAACGATCGCCGCCTCCCGAATCCCGCCTTCGTATAGCCAGCCTTTTCCTGCTCGAAGTGGTAGATTGCAGCCGGGGCCAGCAGCCCCCTTGCCATTCTTTTTAGAGCTTGCGGGACGGGTGCAAAGCCCACCATTATCAGAGAAAAAAATGACCACAGTGTTGTCACTGAGCTGCCATTCATCGAGCTTGGCCAAAATTCTGCCAACACTATCATCAACGGCAGCTACCATCGATGCGAGTTCTGCATTGTCTTGCCGTCCACGAGATCGAGCGTTGCGTTCTTCGATGATGGGGGTTTCACCCTTCAGACCTTTAAGTTTTTCTTTGTACTCACCAACCCGCTTCTTGTAGGGCTGAATAGGTGTATGCACGTTGTAGTAAGAGAGGTAAGCGAAGAATGGTGGGTCCTGCGTTCTCTGTGAATTGATAAATGAAATAGTTTCTTCAGTCAGGCGTTCCGTGAGATATTCCCCATCGTGCTTTGCTACCAACTTTGGATTGCGCCATGGGGCGTAATATCCGCCTGGAGGACTGCCGCGTTCATGGCCTCCAATGTTGATATTGAACCCTTGGTCCTCTGGGAAGTGACCAACTTCTCCAAGGTGCCACTTTCCGGCGAAGAAGGTTTGGTAGCCAGCATCACGTAGTGTCTCAGCGATGGTCACCTCGCTGAGGGCCAGGTTGTCACGATCTTCAACCTTTTCAAACTTGCCCGTCTTCGACATACCGGGAATCCAGTCTGTGATATTTACTCGCACAGGATGTCGGCCAGTCAGGATACTCGCGCGGGTTGGTGAGCAGATTGATGCAGCCGCATAGCCATCCGTAAATCGGGCGCCGCTCGTAGCCAGTGAGTCGATATGTGGGGTCTGATAAAAAGTTGATCCATTGCATCCCACATCAGCCCAACCAAGGTCATCGACAAGGAAAAAGAGAAAGTTTGGTTGGTCGGAACCTCTTGCAGTAGCGGTAGTCAAACAGATGAAAATGAAAATAGAAGTCAATCTCATGAAGTCATTGTTTCTGTAAAATACTTTGTCGATTACGTAAGCTGAAAGTTGCGCACCAT
>Ga0114925_10000589_pt1 | contig 16531 bp, 17 predicted proteins | sample SumtaG_2_FD_87287 | JGI IMG/M metagenome (GOLD analysis project Ga0114925, IMG submission 87287) | Deep subsurface microbial communities from Indian Ocean to uncover new lineages of life (NeLLi) - Sumatra_00607 metaG | ecosystem: Environmental > Aquatic > Marine > Oceanic > Sediment | place... | reverse complement strand
TGTAACTTTCAAGAATAAATGAGACTTAAAGTCTTAATTTTTTAATATCTTATACTAATTTTAAATCTTCACTTTCAGAAATAAATGAGGAAATTTTCAGAAATAAATGAGAAAAAGTTCTCACTTTGCAACAATAAATGAGAAAAATGGGTTCAGTTAGGTAAAGAAAATGAATTAGGAAAGTCAGAAAGTATAAAATTGGTATAGGATTAAAATTTATTTCACTATAAACATGCAGTTAATTTTCTTATTATTTATCTTGATTTCTATTATTTGATTACTAATTAAAACCATAGATTGATTTCATTTATTTTTATAATTAAATTCCCATAAGATATTTTCCATTTACTTTTGTTTTTAATGTATTAAATTCTCTTATTTTTGATGTGGTTCACTTGTGGAGAAACTCAATGGTTAGTGTCGTTATAGGATAATTATGATTGGGTTAAAATTTTAAAAGAATTTAAGAAAAATAATGATAGAATACCCCGAATTACGATAAAAAGATGAATCGAATTAGAAATGTATTGTATCAGGGCAAATGGAATGATTTTGGGAAAAAAAGTTGGAGAGATTTAATAAATTATTCATTTAATATTAATTAGAATAATGTAATATCTTCGAGTTATGCCGTGTCAACCCACATTTTTGCCATATATTAAATTATTTTTATACTTTGCAAGCAAATGTATTTCTTTATGAAATAATAGGATATGTCCAAAAAGAAAATATAGTCCCCCAAACCAAGCTAAAGAAGTAAAAATTGCTGAAATACTAGCGGAAATGGATTCGGGGATAATAGAATAATATAAATAGCAAAATTTCCTTTAATACAATAGGTCATTATGAATCTAAAAAAGGATAAACGACGGATCGAGAAAAAGTCGTCTAGAACGGCAGCTATGACTTGTGTTTGCAGAGCATCTTCATTTTATGAGAAATCACCATATTATAAAAGTAATGATAATATAGCTCTCCAGTTATTACCTAAATTTATACATCTTTTAATCAAATCTAAACGGATTCGTTCTTTTCTTTTAAAAAAATTAATTCCAAAGGGAATTTATGAATATGTTATTGCTCGGACGAAAGTGGTTGATGAGATTTTCTTAAACGCAATTTCAGATAATTTTAACCAGATCCTTCTTTTTGGAGCAGGTTTTGATTCTCGAGGGATACGACTTATTGGTGAAAATGAAAAAACAAGTATTTTTGAATTAGATGTAACCACCACAATATCTGACAAATTAAAACAATATAAAAAGCGAAAAATAGACCTTGGTAAGATTATATTTGTTGAAATAGATTTTAATACCGAGAAGATCGAAGATAAACTGAAAATGGCTGGTTTTCAATACAATAAAAAAAGAATTAGAAAATAAATCACTTGAAGAATTTTGGGAAGTTAAAAATTCATATTTTATTAACATCTATATGGGTAATATTGATGATTTAACAGAGGGTATTAATAAGATTATAAATAAAATCAATGAGTAATGAAATTAAAATGAGTATTGATAATGATCGAAAAAGATTGGAAAATTTAATTAAACAAATCTTTTCTAATGAGTATTTAAATCATAATTTTAAGGATTTAATATGCTATAATAATAAATACTTATGTCTAATAATAAAAAATAATTGGAGATCAAGCTTATGATAAACGAACCTGTTAGTCCCAATCAGCGCCCCTTTAGTGATAAATTATTCCTTTTAGAGCGTTTTATACTTAAACAGCGAATTGAAATAATGAAGACTTTAGAGGATAAAGATAACAATGATTTAATTTCTCTCTGTATTTTCTTGCTTTTACAAAATTTGTTCCTCAAGAAATTTAGATTAGATCCGGGTTATCGATTGAAAGTTTTATTGGAACTTGATAAAGATTCTAAAATATTACGTCACGCAAAGAGGGAATTAATTCTTTTATTTGAAGACTCTTCCCTTATTCAGGAATTTTCAGAGACAGTTAAAGAATCCAAAAGAGAAGACTTTGAGTTTGACAAAAACCGTCTTTTAATGAATATTTTAAATGAGAGGCAGTATATTAAAATCTTCACATCAGCATTTCTAAAAGAGGATGAGAAAATATTCTGGTTTTACATCTTATGGAGAGGGTTTAAGGAAAAAGGAAAGATTTCAGAATCTATAGCTACAGAAGCAATGTTATTGGAGTTAATAGGTGGTTATTTTCAGGGTTACTTTCTTTTTTGGAAAGAATCTCCCTATGAAAAGGAAAGGAATGCACACTATTATCTACTAAGCGGGATAAGAGAACTCGTCAAAAATATCAATCCTTTCTTCTTAGATTATATAGAATCTCAGAGAGGAAATATCCGGTTGTCGGAGGAAATACAAGATATAATAGATAATTTAAATTATAACAATTTGACCGATCAATTGGATGAAATATCAGACCATTTAAAGGATATTTATAAAGATGATATCAATATCTTCAATAATAAACAATTGTATAAATCGATTTTAACAATTTGCGCTCTAATATATTTCAATGATCTACCTCTGGAGCAAAAAATATTAGATTTAAATAAAATTCAAGGTGTCTCTAAATTTATCGAATTGGTGGTAAAATACCCTAAGATCTACCCGGATAAAAGATTCACCGTGGATCTTCCTACTTGGTTTAGAAACGGACTGCTTCCTAGTTTTAAGTCACTTATTGAAGAAAAAATCAAGTCGCTCGAACATATAAGATCAATTTCTTATCTTGAAAAAGATGAGAATGCTTTAACCCATTTTATCTTAGTAAAATATCTATGTAAAATTTTTATTTTGAAGAAACAATATTCTGAAGCATTTAGACTACTTGTTCATAGGTTTGAATTTATAGAACGCTTAGTAGATTCGAAATTCAAAAATTTGGAAATATGCAATAAAGAAGATCATTTCCAAGTGGAGATGCTATTCCTTTTTGGTCAGATCGCGGGATTTTCTAAGAAAAGTGCTGTTATAAATCACATTATAAAAATCTTTAATAAAATGGAATTATCAGAGACAGATCCCTCAATAGCTCTAAAATTTCCAGCACTAAAAAGTATTTTATACCGTATTAGCGGGAAGTATGAAAAAGAGTCCATTCTCATTCGCAGTTTAGATCTTGAGCGAAAGAAGATATTAAAAGAGAAAAAGTTAAATCCTCTTGAAATAATGGAATATCTTTTTCCTGCTCAACTGTTATTCTCTGAGGATTTTAATCCTAAAGTTATAGAAAAACAAACATATTTTCAGCAATCAGTTTATACTTTTGAGAGAGAATCCTTAATTCCTCCTACTAAAGAGCCTTATATCGTATATTTAGATATTAGAAAAGGATGTTTAAATAATATGTCTATTCCTGAAGCTCTGGAGATGTGGGATAAAAGTTTAGAGTTATCAAATCTTAATTATATGAGTCTTCAATCACAATGTATGGGGAGTTTTAAAGAAGCATTATTATATGCTCCCGATATCATTAGTCTAATTAATTTCTATGATAAAAACAATGACCAGAGAATTCTAATGGAAACAATCGCATTTCCATATTTATATCTGGGAGATTATAAAAACGCAAAAATGTATTTAGAGAAAGCATTAGAGTTTAGTCCAACTGATACATATTACAATGAATATTTAATATTAGTTAATTTAGCTTTAGAAGATGTTTCAGAAGCTTGTAAACATTTATTTAAACAGTATAATTTGGAAATACTTCGTAAAACAACTGAAATTGCAACGTATATTGAATCATCCTATCGTTTATTACTATTTTGGTTTCAAGAATCTAAATTTGATAAGATAATCAACTCTCTATTAGATTGTCCTCCTGAATCTGATAATTTAATACCGTTTGTAGATAAAATATTCTGTGATATTGGGACTACTCTGGCCAATTTAGGGTTTTTCGAAAAAGCGCTATATTATTATTTAAAATCCTATAAATTCACCAAGGACGTTGAGTTTCAAGCTACTTTATTAAATAATATTGGAACCCTTCATAGCGATCAAGGTAATATTGAAAAAGCAACAGAAATATTTCAGAACGCTTTAAGATTAAATCCGGATGATAAGATGGTTTGGTTAAACTTCGCAAAAATGTATCAGCTAAAACTTAACCATATTAAAGCAAAAGATATCTATAAAAAAGCCAGTAAGCGCTTTGAAAATGAAGATGAAAAATTTTCCGATTTTATGAAATTACAAAGTGAATTAGCGAAATTGGACTCAAAAGGAATTATTAATTTAAATTTAATAAAAGATAACGATGCGCTAAATCATCTAAAGACTGCTCGAGAATTATTTTTAAATCGGAATACTATAAAATATCTTTCAGATAATACAGGGAGTATTATCCATCATCTTACTAATGGATTTGATTGTCTTTTTCATTCTACTATTTCTCTTTGGTTGGTTAAAATTCTAAGGAAAATATATCCCAATAGTACCAAGCTCCCTCCTGATATTTGGAAAGAATTACCCCGAGGAGTTAGGTTAGTCTGGAAAGGAAAGCAAATGTCCTTTGGAAATATTTCACACTTAATCAATGATATGTTAGCAATTAATCCTAATAATTTAGTAAAAACTTTTAGAGATGAGATATTTCAGTTTTTAAGTTCTGAGGATTTAAAAAAAATCAAGAAAATGGCTGACATATCCTCAGATATTCGAAATCCCGCAAGTCATGGAGGGATTATAGATAACCAGACCTTAATGAACGCCTTACCCGAGATAATTGGAAAATTAAACAAATGCATCCTTATCTTTAATAAATTTTCTTAAAGATTGAAGTAAATTCTTTAAAATTGAAAGAGTTACTCATATAAAGAAATCCACTTTATTTTAAAATTTTATAATTCTTCTCAATGATTTTTAATGTTTCATTAAAAAGAATCTATGAAAACTTGTTTTGAACCACTGAAATCCTCAACTTCGAAGATTTTCGAAAGTAAAAAATCCACTGCCTTAGTTAAATGCATATCATCAACGTAATCATTGACAAAAGTGATATATTTTTGAGTTTTATTATTAATTTTAATTTTGATGTTCAGATCATCAAATAGTGCTTTTAAATAATGCCATTTACCCTTATATGTGTCATTTAGGAAAGAAATAAATTTTTTAGTCTCAGTAATTTTTTGAGGGTTTTCTAAGATAGCTTTATTATCTTTATCCCAAACAGATATTGCTGTATAATCCTTTATATCTAAGGCATTAACAAGGTCATCTAATTCATCTTCTTTAACCATCTACAAGACTCCTCTCATTCAGCAGAATTTTGGTCATTGCTCGAATCTTTCTATCCAAATTACAAAAAAGGGAAAGAATGGTTGAGAATAAATGAATCATCTTTAGATTTAAGATATTAATCAATTCTTATCGAGGTCAAATCAAGTGCCGAAAATCAAACCACTTATTAAAAAATGTAAAGAAAATTTTAAAAAATGTGAAGATTTACTAAATTCTGGATTTACTTTTCAGATGCTTCAATTAAATTAAGAATAATCTTCATAAAATGTGACAAAAGAACAAGCTCATCTTTAGTAATCGTTCGAGTATGAAAAATCTTATTTCTCATTTTTGCAATTTCCTTTAGGAAAACATGTATTAAGTTCTTTTCTTGAAAGATTTCTTTAAATAGATTATAATTTTTGGAAAAAATAATCCCCTCATAATCAGAAAAATCTAAGAATTCAATAACATCATAATCTTTATTAAATAATCCTCTTTTATGATCTTCTGTTTTTTCAGATTCCAATCTTTTAGTGGATTTTTCTCTTATTTGTGGAGAAATTTTAGTATTCCACCAGTTAATATCAGATTTTGCAAGTATAGATTTAATAAGCGTTCTTATTTTCTCTTCAAATTTATGCAATGATTCTCTCACACTCTTTAATTCTGCACTCTCTCGTGATTCTACTTGGGCTTCTAATTCCTTAATTCTTGCTTTATATTTTTGTTTCTCAATCATTTTATTCATTTTAAAGACAATATCATTAATCACTTCGAAACAATAATGATTCCATGATTGTGGAAAATTTACACTGTAGAAATCAAGCTTTATTGTGTTTAAATCATCCGATATTTCATAACTTATATCAAACATTCTCCAAGGACCAACCTTTATTTCTACCTCTCCATCAAAACCTATTATCCAATTTTTCACATTTTTTTTGATTTTATCTATTATTTCTTCTTGATCAACCATTTCTTTAACCCTCCTCAAAATAATCAGAATCAATGGTCTTTATCTTATAAGTTATTTTTGTATCTACTCCAAGGTCATAATCAATCATATACTGTGCTAATTACTCTCCATCAATTAATACAATTTTTTTATTAAACCATAATTTGTCTAAGGACAACATCTAAAATAGAATTACTTGCTTCAACTAGTCTTTTATCTCTGTTAAATTGATCTCCAGATAAAATCAATTTATCACCATGAAATAAATTACACCTAATTTGATAAATAATTCTTATTATTGCTTCAAACGGTCCAAAAGTATAATTTACATTTTGGACATTTTGACATGCTTTTCTTTTACTTTTTCTGCAATTTAGACATCCTTCTGTGAGATTCATTATTTTTTTTAAATCTAATGTCGCTTTCTTGACATATTCAGAGGGCGCAGAATAAGATCTTCCATTACCAACACATTCATCTTTGATAAGAACTATTATATTATATGTCTCGGTTTTTTTTAAAGAACTAATCAGAGATGAAAAATTTTTCCCAAATTCAGTTACTTTCTTACGATCTCCTTCTATCCCTGGATAACACGCATTATAAAAGGAATTTAATAAAGCCCAATGGATAAAAAATTTTTCATAGACTTTAGGAATTTCTTCAGGAGAATATAACAAATTTTGAATAGTCTTTTTAGCATTTTTAATTTCTTTTTGACTCATAATATTCCCCTTAATGATTCTCTAGTATTTAAAAATTATTTCAGAGGATTATATATAATTTTTTAGTTAAGTAATTTTTCAATTAGAATGAATATATTTACTTTCTTTATTTAATTTGATCTGTGAATTATCTTTATACCAAGATAAATGATAAAAATTAGTCTTCCTTTCACCAAGTTTTGATCGTATTTTTATCAATTTTAAAAAATTTTTGCTATAGTTTTCATTCCAATAATTCCTTAGATCCTTCAAAAAATTATGAATGGACATAGAGATTCTCTAATACTTAACTTGCTTAAAGAGAAGTATTTGCGGATTTTAAAACATTAAACCATAAGTTTTTCTGCTTTCTTTAAGATTTTAGTTTTATTCCCAAATTACTTAGTTATTGTAGGTTCTTCTTCTATATTTTAACTTTTATGTCTTTCAAATTGACTTCTCTTGAAAATTCATAGATTAAAAGATTTTAGTTTTCAATTACTTCAGGATTCCATCTTTTTAGTATCATTCTTGTAATATCCATAAACATCTTTTCTACATTCTCTCCCGTTTTTAAAGAAATCTCCATCGAAGAAGATATATCATGTTTGTCTTTAAATTTCTATAGTTGCTCCTTAGATGCTTCTCTTTCTTCTTCTAGATTTAATTTATTTCCTACTAAGAAAATCGGAATTTGAATCTTATGTTCATCAGAATAATCGTTAAATTATCTGGGTTTGGATGGAAATTTGTTCAAAAAAATAAAAAGATCTTGTTCGGGAAAGCCTTATTAAATAAAGGGGTTAAAGTAGCATAAGTAATAGATATTGATGGCCATTAAGGATAAATTAAAGGAATGGGACCTTCTTAAGACTAGAAACGATTATGAGTTTTTTCACCGAATTACAAAAATGATGGCTGCTGATGCCTATTTTGCAATGCTGTTGAAATATAAATAAAATCTTTTCTTTATGTAGAGAAGATTCAATGGAAATTTGTTCAAAAAAATTAAATTTTGTTATTTTTTTATTACTACTTCTTCTTCTGCAAAAGCTCAATTAAGACAATTTTATTATATGAAAAGAGCAATCTTGGTGTAAAACCTTCCATAAGATATGGTCCATCATCAACCTGTTCCTGCAAGGAGAAAAGACGCTCTATTTTTACGGTTGATTCTCCAAAATTCTCTCCGGATTCTCTATAATAATAGATATCACCATTAATTATTACCATCTTCCTCTCATATCCTTCTGGTAACTCTGCTTTTTTCAATATGAGGAGTATTTTTTCCTTTGATAAATCCTCAAAAATCTGGTCATCCTCTTCAGTTCCCATATATTGAGGTTCTATTTCTTCTTCGATATATTCTGTTTCTTCTTCCAACCCAACCATTACTTTAAAAGCTATTGGTTCATTTCCCTCATCTATATGAGTCACCCTAAACGCAAAAGCATACTTATCTCTAATTGTATGTGCAGTATATCGCGCTATAAACCTTGATCTAATAGTTGTAAAGCTACCAATCCAATGCCAGACTCTTCTATGCATGTGGTCAATATAGAGTAGTATTGAGTCGGAATCTAATAACTCAAATAAGAGTACACCTTCAGCTATATCCAACTCTTGGAACTCTCCCTTAATATCATTAAACTCAAAAATACGAATTTCATTTGTCTCTTCCATACTCCATCACCATCTCCATTATAATTGTTATCATTTAGTCATCATCCGAGCCAATAGTTTCCACTTCAGGACCGAATATCCGTGTCTTATCAGCCTCCAAGAAATCAGCTATTATTCCATTTTCGCAAAATAGGACAATATAACTGACAATTTTCTGCCTAAGCGGTACCTCGGTTAGGCCCGTAAAGACCTTCCTTAAGACACTCTTAGCCGTATCATCGTCTATAGAGGCAATATATTCATTAATTCTTACTTCACGTATTTGTTTATATTGCGGATTAAATAACACTTCAGGAATTTCAGCCTCATTAAAGGCAGGAGAGAATGCCTCTTTTATAATATCTCTTATAGTACCGAGTTCATACTCTTCTAATTGGACGTCCTTATTACGCTTCTGAAATTCTTTATCAAATTTTTTAGCCGACTTGATAAGTTCTTTTATCTTATCATTCAAATCTTTCCACCTTTGTTAAAAATGCTAAGGAGCCTCATGCATACAAATATTAAAATTACCCCATTATCAGAAGTTTTTACTTCTAATCCTTTCATTTGCCCTCAATATATATTGGATAAAAAATGTTTATAAATCTTCATGGAATAATATGATTTTTTTCTTTAAATAGGTTGAGTTTAAGGTTATTATGATGTAAAATGCAAGGTATCTCTAAACAAAGTTTTGTAAATGAGTCATATCCTCAATTAACTGTTGCAAATGTAAGGTATTGGTACTGGGAGGTTGAACCGCATTGGTCTGCCCTAGACATTGCAAAAGCAATTGACTGTAAGGATTCAGATGTCTATTACTTTATGCATAAGAACGATATCCCTATAAGGTCTACAACAGAAGCAAATCTTAATCGATTTAACTGTCCTCAGAAGTATAAAAGCTACAGGAAGCAGAGGTCTTCTCCTGAATTTCGAAAGCAGCAATCTATAAAAAGTATTGAAGCATGGAAAGACCCCGTAAAGCGAGCAAATAATGTCAGATCGATTCGAGAAGGCACGTCAAAAAAAATCTCAGAATATCAGAAACTACTTCTTTTCCTCATTTTACGGCATACCAGACTCTTTCTTACTGACTTCGCATGGATCACGAATTTAGGGAAAAATTCACTTTACTTGGTTCTATCGTCCTTATATAAACGCGAGTTGGTGGCTAGAACTAAAGAATATAACGAAGTTACCTATAATAATAATAAATATCATTTTCGGTATGAAATTACAGAAAGAGGAAAAGAATTGCTAACACTGAACATGACAAATACTCCATTCAATTATGAGAAGTTATTAAAAAGCATTCAGGCACGATACAACCAAAAAATTACTTGCAATTCCCCACAAAGGAAGGAAGAAAATAATAATTATATTAATATTGGGAAAAACCAGCAAGCTGTGCTACGTGAACTGCAACAACAGGACCGTCCTTTATTTTTACTTGATTTTGTCTCACTCATGACCATCCCCCAGAAAGCAATTGATAATAGCCTAAGTCATCTATGTAAGCGGGGGTTTCTTTCACGAGAAAAGAAATTTAATGGCAATTATACAGGGAACATCCAAAACGCAATGCAATATCGTTATAAGTTGACCGAAAAGGGAAATAAGTTAATATTATTAAAATTAAACTAAAGATAAAATTTTGATTTTATAAATAAGCTCCTAAAAAGAAATTTCCAGATTAAATGGGATGAATCTATCAATAAGCTTATTTTTTAGAAATAGTACGGCATCTAGCGATCTCTTTCTTCCTTAGATAATGTAGGATCATCTCATCGTTTCATCCTACCATCTTTTAGTAGTTCGAAAACATCCTTTTTTTCTTTATTATTTTCCTCTGACATAATATATTTATTCTCATTTAATAGTTTTTAAGGACCTCCACCGCTACCATTGACATTAAATATCCCTTTGAGTTCTCATTGGAGCAAAGTAAGTTTATTTATACGAAGAAAAACTTAGGGAAACATAGCGAGGTCGTAGAGATTACAGCCGACAACACCACTGGTGAAAGAACTGTAATATTCGGCGAAATTGGTCAGCAGGGAGAAGGGGAAGTCGTGTGGAAGAGAAAACACTTAGCGACTTTTCAATTTAATAAAAATTTTCTTGAGACAGAGTACAAAGAGATTGAAAAAGAAAGATCTAAGCTTATGGTAAAAAAGGTCCTTAATGAACAGAAATGCACTTCCGCCCATTCATTTACGTTTTTGGAATGGCTTGATAAACTGGTAAAAGTCTTAGAGAAAGATGATACGATTCGGTTTGCAATTAAGTATGATCATCCTATGAAAGTAGAGATTGATTTTGACAAGTTAGGAAGTACAAGGCTGACCTATTTTCTCGCCCCCCGTGCAGAGACAGAAAATATAGACGAGGAATTTGATGATGATCTTGATGATTTTTAACCAAATTTAATTAAATTTTATTTTTTCATTTTTAAATTTCCCCTATCTTTTAGTTTAAAAAAATTTAAAAAAGTTTAAAAAAAATCATCAGATCTTTCTAGAATAACTTTTAGTCTAGATGCTTTTGATGAAAGAGTTTTAACCCTGATGGCAAAGAAGAGAAAACAATCTCATTCTGGAGTTATTCGTTATATCGTACATAAATGGATTGAAAGTTATCCTACAATCCTGAAAGAAAATTATGATATAGATTTAAATAACATAGCAGGAGAATTGGAGATAGTAAATCATCCTGAAGTTATCCAAAACTCATTTCAAAAGTTAGAAAAACACCCAGATTCGAAAAAATTATCTGAATTATTTAGGATTACATTTAACCTGGATGTTTTTGATAATAGAGTAATAACTTTAATGTCAGGAAAGAGCGGGAAATTTCGTTCAGAAATAGTTCAAAATCTGGTACACTTTTGGATTAAAAAGAATTCTGAAATTTTAAAAAACAATTACGATATTGATTTAAAAGGAGTATCAAGAGAAATTGAATAAGATCAATTTATAAGGAATACTATTTAACAACTGGTAAGGATTTCAGAATCATTAGTTGATATTTTAATTGATCTTTTAGCAGAATATTTACATGTTTGTTATATGATTCTTAGAGATATTATTATTAAACTTAGAACAACTTAATAGGAATAACTTAGTGTAAAACTTAGAATTAGAGGAGAGGCGGTTGATAAAATATATACTATTAATATGACCCTAGACTTAGTTTATCTCTTTATAACTATTTACCAAAACCTAAAATCTTTTTTTTTAATAGTTTGAGTTAATAGCAAATCTTTAGACATAACTTCTTGTCAAATGTACATATTAAAACTCTATTAATTTGCCTTTTTCAATGAGATAAGTTTTATCGTCTAAAAAAAGGTACTCATTTCGATCAATCAGTTTTGGATGAATGATATAATAATAATTACCTACATGTCCGGTTTTTGCCATTCTTTTCCTAACACTGATTATTTCATTCTTCAATAAAAAATTTATACTATAATGATCGTTATCGATCTTAAATTTCTTAAATAATGCGAACTCATAACAACCATAATCATAATTTTTACGATAATATAGGAATTTAATAATTTTTTTATTTATGCTATAAATTTCTCCAATATCTTTCTCAAGACTCTTAATTCTATCTTTAAATGGAATAAGGTTGTCAGTAGAAGGATTTGATTCATTAAAAAATTTTGTTAGTGTTTCTTGATCATTTGCAAAAATTCTTTTATCTCTATAGATTTTAAATGTTTCATCAATAATATCTAACGAACCCTGATAATTTGAAGCGAAGATTAAAAAGTATTTTAAACTACCACGTTCTAATATGTTAGTTTTTCGGTTTTTTTTACGTGTATAAACAGAATGAATTTTTACATATTTAAAATAATTACTAACATTAAGAGCATATGAGATTACTAATTCCTCTATTAATTTTTCAATTTGATTTCTTGATTCCTTTGTTTTAATTTGAAAGAGATTTAATGGGTATTTATCCACAATTTTTTTCCAATCAAATGGACCAAAATATTTTTTCAAGATTTTTAGTTCTCCTTCAAGGCCTTTAGATTTGCTATTATCCATTTTATAAGCAAAATATCTTCCTATTTTACGTCTAACAGTATGCCATGCCCAATTTATAAGTACTTCAATTCCAGTTTCTTTGTATCCAAATGAGGATCTACCTTTTTCGATTAATACTAATAGTTTTTTCCATGGAAGAGATTGAATGGCGAAAGGATCTAAAAAAAATAATTTAATACCATCTTGTGTCTGAGAAATGATATTTTCTATTACATCTGCCCAATCACTGTTATATAATTCGATTTCTGTCCCGAAGTTTATAGAAAGATCCCGTTTTTTGATGTATTCTAAAATATTATTTTTTAGATTATTAAAAATCTCCTTATCTTTTTCAATTAAAAATAGCTTAAGTTTTTCCTTATCGATTTCGTTAAATAAATCAATTGCTATTAATGAAGACCCTAAAATCTTTTGATCCATCCCATCAATTTTTACATATCCCATTCCAGCATTGCATTCAATAATATAACATTTTTGGGAACTAACTATAAGAGCCCATTTTTCATAATAATTTTTAATTACATCTAATTTCTCTTTAGTATGCTCAAAGAATGATAGACTCATAATATTAGATTTAAGTTTATAATGAAATCCACTAGTTAAATTATAAAAATTAAATAATTTATAATTAGGTCAATTATGTAACAGATATAATTTAATTCGCGACAAAAATTTACTTGGTTTAAATTCATTTAAAGATTGTAAGAATGATAAAATAAAATAGAGTCTTGGTTTACTGAAAAATTTAAATTTTTTATAGATTTTTTACACTTGGAGCTTGAAATTTCGGTATTCTTACATTCATTCTTTTAATACTATCTTTATATCTAATTTTTTTGTTTTTACTTAATTTATTTATTATATTCTGAATATTTGAAACTGCATAATTTTTCCGAACTTTTTTAAAATAATAAAGGTCGTCGGGGTTGGGAGGATCCCGACAAATGTAGTTCATTTTCCCGATCCATATTGTTTCTGAGACATAAGGATAAATTTTTTCAATTAAAAAGATCGGATTTTTATCTAAGAAAGGTTCAATTGAAACACTAGTCTTAAATCTCATAATAGATGCATATTTTAGTGAACTTAACCTTTCTTCAAATAAAGGAGCGCCCTCTTCCCAAAATTTTAAGATTTTATTGTTTGTTGAAGTAATAGTAAATCGAAATTGAATTAATTCTTTAAATTTTTTAAATCTATCACAAAGCTCTTTAATAACATTAAAATGAGGTTTGGAGGTAATTAGCACAGAATTATCCGAATTTAAAAGTTTTTCTAACACGAGAAAGCATTCATTTCTATATTCTGGAACTAAATCATGAGAAGACGGAAACATGATTCTACCTTTTCTTTTTTTATAATTATAATTTAGTTTGCTCTTGTTTAACTCCATTGTCTTCCAAGAATTTTCATCTTTTCTTCCAAAGCGTATTGCTATTTTCTTTGCATAACAATATTTACAATTATGTGAGCAGCCAAAGAGGAGATTTACATTGGAAGTAGCCCATTCTTTAGTTCCAACAGGGATTTGTAATTTAACTTTTTCCATTATATCTTTTTTGTATTATAATTATTTAAAGAACAAAAAAATAATCTAAAAATCATATTTTTACATGTATATAATATCAAGATATTAAAGTGTCTAGAATTATATCGTTCAATTTCATTTTATTATAATATAATCATAGAAATAATGTTTATCAAAAGCCTTTGAGAGCATACTCGTTATTAAATATATGCTCAATTATTGAAATTGAAGCATTCGCAGCAATTTTTTGATAGTCGTTTTTCTTTTTATAAGCCCAATCACAAATTCCCTTGATTAGGATCCATTGAATATCACTTACTTCAGATGATGCACTAAATCCCGCTCCTTCCATTTCTCCCCCGATTGCATCTGGAAATTCATTCTTGATTCTTTTCACCAGTTTTTTATTATCAATTAATCTTTCACTTGAGATTAAATTGCCAAAATGAAGTTTTGCTAGTTTTCCATTAGGTAAAGAATAATGCCATCCCTCAATATTTCTAAACCTATCTTTTAGTGTTAGGCTAGATGAAAGCCTTTCTCCCCTAAAAATAATTTTTTTCCCAAATCTCTGTACATCATAAGGTATTATCTGTTGAGAAATCAACACATCTCCTTTCTTTTGTTCACCTTTTTTCAATCCATAAGCTATTCCGCTTAAGATGGCAATTCTTGGATGCCAAAAATTGTATGCAAATTGACTTGCTAAAATAATACCATCTCTTTGAATAGATCCTTTATTACACTGAGTTAGTATAATATCATACTTCCCTATTTTACCTAAATAGTAAGTAAAAAATTTAATATGTACTTTCAGTATTTCATTATTCTTGGTTATTGGGTTCATATGTTCTAAGGCTGCTTCTCTCTCAATTTCTACTGCAGTAAAAATGATTATCTTAATTTTACCTTTATATTTTTCAATATCTTCTATATCCACAGGTTTTATAATTTTTTTTATAGTTTCTATAGGAGATATATCTAAAGTGTTTTTATCTCTAATATGATGAAGAAATGGTATTTCTTTTTCCTTAAATCGTTCATTATTACTTTCAGGATTCAAAACTTTCACCTTTTAAAGATTGTATGAATTTACTGTAAAAACCTTCCTTAATACAGCATGAATCTAAATGTGATATTTTTTTTTTTACATTATGTATATCCACTAATCCAATATCTTCATAAAATTCTATAAAAACACCTAAAGTTGGTAATCCATGAATACCATCATAGTATGTATTAGGATTAGCTCTTTCGACTTCATTTTTATAGTGTTCTGAAACTTTATAGAAGTAGTATCCATAATAAAGATGTTGTTCTATTTCATCCTTTAGGTGTCTTTGGAACTTCTTTAGAAACACATAAAGGGTAATATAAGTATCTCCTAGAATTTCATAATAAATGAATAAATCTTTTTCATCCCAATTTATTTTATTTTTTTCTATTAGTTTTTCTACGTTATTTTGAGCATAAATCAAATTATTAACAATTAAGTTAAATTTTGGTAAACTGCAGTATCCCACTGTATTAAAAACATCAGATTCATAATTAGTTGGTAAATTTTCTTTATTAATAATAAAAAATTCATATTCCAGTGTAGCTACTTCTAAATAAAAATCAAATCTTACGTTTAATATACCATATTCTGCTTTTAACATCATAAGACAGTATTCATAGTAATAGAGTTCCTCGAAGAAAGCCTTATTTTTTTGTTTAGAGTAGTCTTTCTTTGACCAGTTTTCCAAGATTTTGTATTGATTTTTTATCTTTTCAAAATTTTCTTTTAACTTCCAAGATATCTCATAGGTTGTTACTTTACTACTTGATTCTTTTAATCTGAGATGCAAATCCTTCTGGATTTCAAATAATTTTTCGAGTTCAGCTTCTCTTTCCTTAATATACTTTTTCTCCCATTCTTCAATAATATCATACCACCTAAATGAGTAAAGATTAAATCCTAATATAGGAATTGTTGTTTAAAATTTATTAATTTTTGTTCATCTAATAAATCTTAAAAATAAAAAATTTTATTTTTAATATTAGAAATTAAATTATTCTTGATATTAATAGGAATATAAAAAGAGATCCAGAATTTAAGATGATATTAAGGCAGGAATTTTCTAATTTAATAAAGACTTAACCTTAATTTTGTAAATAAATTCTATCAAAAATAGACTTCACCGTTTTCTCTATCAATAAATCTTACATTATAATTTTTGAATGTAAATTTAATTAAAAAAAAATATCTTATCTTCCCTTGAATGCGGGTTCTTTTTTTTCTCGTCTAGCAGATATTGCGATTCCTACATCCGGTTTACTTAGTAAGGTTGTATAACCTTCATTTTCTATATCTAGGATTTTGTATATTTGATCCTTAAACATGTCGTGC
>Ga0114925_10000588_pt1 | contig 16540 bp, 23 predicted proteins | sample SumtaG_2_FD_87287 | JGI IMG/M metagenome (GOLD analysis project Ga0114925, IMG submission 87287) | Deep subsurface microbial communities from Indian Ocean to uncover new lineages of life (NeLLi) - Sumatra_00607 metaG | ecosystem: Environmental > Aquatic > Marine > Oceanic > Sediment | place... | reverse complement strand
TGATTGCGAAGGTTCTGCCCGAGTCGTGAGAAAGTAGTCCCTTAACATTCTCAAGGAGTAGGTGGCGCGGTCTTTTATCTCGTAGCACTCGGCAGATCTCGAAGAAAAGAGTTCCCCTTGTGATGTCTTGAAAACCTCTACGTTGTCCCGCAACGGAAAAACTTTGACAAGGGAAGCCAGCTGTGACGAGGTCATGGTCGGGTATATCTGAGGTTGAGACTTTCCTGATGTCGCCCTCGACAAGCTCTTTGTCTCCGAACCTTTCCCGGTAGACTTGGCAGGCGTATTTGTCGTTGTCGTTCGCCCAGACGCAACGAAATTTTTTGAGCTGCCCCCTCCTGCCCCTTTGATCGCGTGGCTGAGTTCGTCTTTTCTTGTCTCGAACCCCCTGCTTTGCTTCAGACCCGAAACCACCTTCAAGCCCATCCTGTCGCTTCTTAGTGTCGGGGCAATCTTGGATTCCCTCGGCTTCCTCGCCTTGTAGAAATCCTCCACTATCAACGGCTGCGTGTCGCCCTGCTTGTTGTCCTTCGTCAGGGTCGGTGCTATTTTTCGCTTTTTTATCTTCCCTTTCTGCCTGATGTCCGACAATCTGATCACACCTTTCAAGCCCAAGCCTGAACCCTCCGACCCCGCAGAACATCTCGATGAACCTGATTTCTTTTTTTTCATTCATTCATCTCTCATAATAAAAGGGAGGGGGAGGTCGGTATGCCACCAAGCCGTCGATAGCCTAGCCTCTGGGGCTTGGCGACTGCCGCCTCCCATGTTTTTCATGCGTCTTCCGGATGACCCTGCGTGACCTTTTCGGTCTCCAGTTCACCCGTCTTCGTGTCGTCGTCCTCTTCCGGTGGCGGTGCTAAGCCCTCAAGATTGTCTGGCAGATAGTCGGCCAACTCAGCCTCGTCTTCCCGTCGCCTCATCTTCCTTTTCAGGTAGGTCTTGCCAGACATGAAGCCCAAAGAAAATGCCGAGAACATCATGAGTCCGAGTACGATCGCCCTTGTGATTACAGTCTCCATCATTTTCCACCTTTCTGCCCGGCGAATAGGTCATCGGGTGGGTCTGTTTGCGACGATTCCGTAGGCGGTTTCTTCTCCTCTTCCGCCTCGGGCTTCTTTTCCTCTTCCCGTTTCGGTCCGATGTCTATCTCCATTAGAGTATCGCGCCGCGGACGCCATTTCGTGATAGCCTGTTTGTAATCCTCAAGCGTCTCCAGGGCATTAAGCTCCTCTTCCTCCTTCTGGGAATAGGTTCCTCCCTCTCCCGTATATTGCTTCAGGATGAACATCAGCTCCCCCTTGTGTGCCTTAAGGGAGACTTCCTGACGCTTCATCTCCCGCTCCTTCTCTCTCGTGGCGCTTTGCTTTTCCTCTTTACTCGTCCCTGCCTCCTTGTCGGAGATGCCCTTAGACGCTACCACAGGTCCTTTCTCGGACATTTCATCCCCCATTTCTGTTCCGTTCTTGTCTGCCCAGCCTCCGGCAGGATAGAACAGCTCGTCCTCCGAATCATCGGGTGGCGGGAGCGGATGCGCGAGGCCGGAATTGCGGCATAGCCCTGGAGCTCTCGGAGCGAGACATTCGCAAGTCCGAGCTGCAGGGTGTGGTGCGTTCCTGTTTTCGCCTTCCCGTTCTCAGTACGCTGTATGACCCTCGGCTCCCGCTTCAGGATCAAGGGAATCATCTTGATGCGTCCGCACATCGAGCGGACATATTCTATGCCACTATTGATGTCAATCACGGAGTTCTTCGAACCCGTGTTAATCTGCCAGACACCCGCGCCTGGCAGGTCGGGCAGAAGGAATTGCAGGGAGGCTAGAATCGAACACTTTCTCTTCTCCAGTGCCTCGCAAGGGCATGGAATTGTCCTGAATCCGCCCTTCTCCTCGTCCCATGTGCGAGCATCCTTGCCGTCTCCGATACATTTCAGCACACCGAAGCCGTAGCGTTTGTAGAATTGCTGGAAGAAAATCTCCTCGTTCTCCACGGGAAACATGATTGGCAGTTCTGTCGGTTTCTCCCCGTATAGAGCCTGTACCTCGGGCGGACAGACGAAATACTCCGTCTCCTTCGGGCGGAAGACAAAGCCCGTACCCTCGCAGATACGGCATGTCGCAAGAGGGCGCTTGTCATGGCTGTTCGCTTTGCACTTGCAGGGGTGGTCGGTCTTGACCTTAATTCCGAGGTGTATTTTTCCGAGGCGTGGAAGCCTCCTGCGTTGGGATAATTCATTTATGGGCATTCTTTGCCTCCTTTTCCTCGACCTCGCAGGGCTTATCCGTTACGGAACAAATGAATGTAGGCCCTGGTAAGTTTAAGGGGTTTCCTTTGATGCGAGGAAATAAAGTGGGCGTGACATAAAAATAGCCACTTCCTCCAGATGGTTCAAGCCCATGACACTTACAAACTGTTTTGCTCATGTTTTCTCCTTTGCTTTGATTGTCTTCATTTTCGCAATCGACAGAAAAGGCTTGCTCAATTTATATGCCTTCGCGCTCTCAAAGAGACCAGCATCCACATACTCGTTCTTGATGAGTTCTGTGACGAGCGACGCTTTCACGTCGGCTACGAGCGCAAAGCTCTCGAGTCCGATCTTCTTGATGAGTTTCTTTTTATCCCAGACCGTGGTGCGAGATTGACGAGGCACGAGACCCTCTTCCTCGTTAATCGGCATCACGGGCGCTTTATTGTCGCGGAGGAAGCCGAGGACGACAGGAATAAGCCGGCCCTTCTCCTCCCGCATTTCTGCCTCCGCCCTCAATATCTCGTATATGCGCTGTGCATGACTCTCCACAATCTCTCGGTCCGGCACAACGACACGCTCAAGTTCCGCCTCGCCGACGATGATCTCCGGATAATCTCTCCAGCACCAGCCCTTCCATCGGCAGTAGGTACATGGTACTGATGTCGGCTCGTGGGGCTGTGGGGGCAGATAGCGTTCAAGCACGACCTTCTCGTAGAGCCAGTCCATGTATTCTACGCACTCCGCCTGCCTCGCTTTGTCCGGTTGCACCATCCAGGAGAAATGCACCTCATCGGTCTGCACTGCGCGGTCGCGGTTCATTATTCGGACATTGCGGATTTTGATTCTTTTCGATTTCAAACGTTCTGAACCCTTTGCGGCGAAGTGGTAGAGCTGGGCTTGGTTGTAGGCATCCTGCCCTATCTCATCGCAGGCATAAGGAAAGCGTGTCTTGTATTCCGCAAGGTCGCAGACACGCCATCCATTCTCCATGCCGACATTAATCAGCTGGTCGTAATAGCCCACGGCCCCGCAGTTTGGGAGTGTCAGATAGCCCTCCGGCTTGCGTCCCACACCACGGTCTTCGAGACGGCGCTGGATGTTCCTGTGGTGCATCTTTCCGTCATCGAAAAGTATGAGTCCCTTCACCGTATAATCGCGTGCCCTGTGGGGGAAGAAGAACTTGTAATGCACCTGACGCGGGCAGTCGTTGACATTGCCGAACTGGAGGTTCTTCTGCCCACTGTCTCCGCGTTCCCTTAAAGACTCGGAGCCGTAGCCCGCCTCGTCAAGGTAAGATTTAGCTAGTGCCTCCGGAATCTCATACTCACGTTCAGCGAGCATCTTCTTCACGGGCTTCAGAATCATGAAAGGCCGGCGTGCCTTCTCGGCCATATCCTTCTGTGGCTTCAGTCGCTTCCGTATTTCTCTCACGCCATCCTTCTTCGGTTTTTTTGCGGGTGCTTTTGTAGCCTCTCCCTTTTTCTGCCGACGCTGGAATTCCCGGATGTTCTCGTCTCGAGTCCTGCGGGTCGACTCTTTTGACTTAGGAGTCCTCTTTTTCTTCACTGTGTTGACTCTCATTTCTTTCCTTCCTTCTCACGGGGTAGGGCAGGGGAGGCGGGAACCACCTGGTTTTTCCTCCCGGCATATTGCCCGTGTTCCCGGCCTTCTACCCTCAATATTCATTATTTCCGTTTCCTTCTCGTTGACATATTAAAATGACTTAAAAAATATCCAACAGCTTCCATGAAATCTGAGGTATAATGACCGTTCCCCCTGTCATCATCAGTCTTCATTCTCCATATGCTGTATATACCGCTCTCTGGATTTAAAGCCAAAACAATGTACCAGTACTTATTATCCAGAGTCTGCTTTCGAGCTATCAGAATACTTGCTGATACACCGTAAAAGCCTGTTGACGTGCCTAAGGTTTCGCCCATCTTTACATCTTTAATTTTTCTCATTTATTTCCTCCTATTTCTGTCTCTGGTCATGGCTTCTCCCCCTCGAACATGGGGATTTCGCCTGTTCTGGTCTTCATCTCCTCTCGCTTGAACCTCTTGAGATCCCCGTTGCAGTAGAAAACCTTGAGCTTTCCCAGATTGTCTATCCACTCTCCCTCAGCCTCGTTGAAATAGAACCCGCATTCGTCGCACCTGAACTTGCCTTCCGGAACTTCTATCCTGTTCATCTTGTCTCCTTCTGTATGCCGAGGCAGGCATCGTCCACGACCGGCTTCTTCTCCCATGTTCTCTTGTACTTTATCTTGCAACCTTCTGGCTTGCTGAGTTCCACGCGGACATCAAGGGATACTCTGCCGTCACCAAACCAATGCCATGCCCATCCGTATAGATATGTGCTTCCGAGGCTGCCAACCCCTCTGTGCAACCCGCCTCCAATCGCTTTCTCGACAAGACCACAAACCACCCTGAACTCGATGGCATGGGCTTTTTCTTTTTTATTGAATTCCAGTTGCCCGGATTTGGCGGAAAATTCTGAATGCCATCCCTTTGGCAGCAGGGAATCGACTTTCTCGCAGATCCGCTCCGCTTCAGCAATCTTGGTCAGGTTGACCTCATAGATTTCCTTTGCCTCTTCCAATGCCTTTGTCTTGTCCATCACTTCACCTCTTCGAATAAGTGCCAGACAAGAGCGGGTGCCTGGCTCTGCTGTGTCGTACCGATGTAGTGGAGATTGGCATCTTTCGGTATGTCCGCAATCGGATGCCCTGTGCCGTAAAGCCTGAACTTTCTGTCTTCGTTCACGGCATCTGTGTCAATCATTGCCCACAAAATGGGTACAAATCGCTGGGTTTGAAAAGAGAGAATCATAGCGCCTTTCGGCAACCTGAGTTTGAATTTTTCCTCGTAAATAAACACTTCATACTTGTGAATTGTCTTCATTTGAACCCCAGATTCAGCTTTCTCATCGTTTCGAAATAGCAGTCAGCCACAGCCTCGACTTCCTCCTTGCTCTTGACACCTTTTTGGAATTGTGTTAGGTTTTCTTCAACTGCTTTCTTGTCGGGAAGCACGAAATTACCGAGCCTGCCATCCACTTGGCGGGCTTTTTTCTTTTCCGGCATAGTTCACCTCCATTCATATTTTGAGACGCATAAAAATAATTATGTAAACCAAAGAGTAAGGGGGGAGTATACCGACTTACGAGGGAAGGTTGAGCGAGAAAAGGCGAACAGAATGGTGAACACTGTGTCGCATAAGGGTTATTCTGTTCACTAATCATCACTATTTATTACCTTTTCTTAACTCTTCCCTCACGATTCTCCGAACCAGCTCTTCGAATTTAATGGTGTAATTCTCCACCACCGTTTCTTTCGGCAAAAGTTCGGCGATATTGACCTCGAGCAGTTGGCAGGCCTTTATCAGATCGACGACCTTTAGGTCTCTCTTGTCATGTTTGAGCCTGGTCAGCCATTGGGTCCCCTTGCCCATTCTTATGCTGAATTTATCCTGAGTGAGTCCTCTCATTTTTAATTGTGCGTTTATCCTTTTCAGGATATCATCAAGCGTTTTTTCCATGTTATTTGGACTCTCTTCTCTCAAGGAATTCTTTTATGGCTTGCCTTATGACAGATGCCACGGTTCTGCATTCTTTCTCGGATAATTCCTTGATCTTGTAATACAAGGAGAGTTCCAGTCTGGAAAAAATACCTTTTGTCGTTGCGTCGTTTTTCATGGCATCTATAAAATACATCAGATAATGCCTATTGTCAAGGAAAAAGATTGACTTTTTCCAATAAAATCCTTATCTTTAAGTTGAATCGCAAAATGGCAGAAAATAGATTGAGCAGGATCCAGAAGCATATTCTGTTTCTCCTCTTCGACTGCTGGGAGGGCAAGGCCGTCACGATAAAGGCTGTCAAAGACATGTGTCGTATGAAGGGATTGGACATGAAACGCATAATGGAAAGCACTGATTCCTCCGTCATCGATGTCACGCTCTCAAGAACGCTCTGGAACATGCAGAAGAAAGGATTGGTCATGATTTACGGAACGGACTCTATGGCTGTAGCCAGGAAGATTCTCGCCGAGACGGAAAATGAGGAGATGAGAAAATTCATCAGATATTATATGGCGAAACCCTTGCAGGAGGGACGGATTCATTATCCAATTACTAAAGATTTGAACAAGAAAGCGAATATGGTTCAAATCGCAGAAGAGGGAATAACGACAGCCTTAATGTTAAGAAACAAAAGGAAGAATCTTAACAATAAGGAAGGAGGCTTGAATGGACGAGTTGAGAGTACTGGGACAGAATCTGCGTAGGCTTAGGACCGGGAAGGGGCTGACCCAGATGGAACTCGGCTTAAGGGTCGAGCTAACGAAGGACACCATCTCCAAGCTCGAGCTCGGCAAGCAGGAGAACATCGGGTTGAAATACCTGATCTCGATTTGCCGGGTGCTGGAGGTGGAGCTGGAAGCTCTTTTTATCAAGGATGCCAAGTCGATTCCCATCATTTTCAATGTGTCGGACGGAAGCGTCAGAGCCTTGGGCGAGATTGTCGAACGGGTACAAAAGATTCTGGCAGGGAAGGAGGAGTCGTGAGCAACCTTCTATCCGTATTTCCTCTTGACATCAGCCCCACGGATTCCTGTATCATGTGCCTTTGCATTTTTGGAAGGATAACAACACATGAAGGAAAAACTGCTCACAACTGCGGAGGTCGCTGAGATGCTCAGGTGCAGCATAGGGACTGTCCGCATATACATAAGGGAGGGAAGATTCTCTCAGGTCTACTTCATCGGCAAGTCGTTTCTCGTGAGCGAGAATGCCGTTGACGAGTTCATCGAGAATAATAATATTAGGGGAAAAGGTAGGATCGATTGAGTGAAAGGAGGATGAAATGAGAAACAAGATTTTGATTTTGGGATTAATCTTCTTAGTCCTGATTGCCTGCAAGAAAGGCATCAAGACTCCCTACTCGCCCAACCGTTGCCCCCCAATGGTGGTGACAAGCAGTCTTAATCGGCATTATTCGATGGGCATCGCCACAATCCCCGAAGTGCCGATTTTCACCCACTATCCGTCTCCCATTGATGCTGGTCATTCAGAAGCAACTTTTTTCATTGTCGTTACTGAAATCTGCGGGGACGGGGGATGCATTGAAGGCAAAATCGGAATGTGGAATACCGAAAAGCCGCTTCCGAGCGACTGGGGCGTACTCCATTTGTCTTTGAAACCGATCGAGGAATTTGGCACTGTGACATATACTTGCGAGATAAATAATCCAGGCAAGCCGAACATCATGCAACTCTGTATTGATGGAGTTGACTGGAGCGGTCGCAGGATTGAAGAGAAGGTTTACATTCCCTTCGAGTATGACGAATAGGACTTATTGCTTCTCCTGCTCGCCTAAGCTTTCCTTCTTCCTCGCTTCCTCCATTTTTCTCTCTTCTGCTCTTGCGGCATGGGGATCTAACGTTTCAAGAGCCTGTGCGTAGACTAGGGGCGAGCGGTATGTTTTGTCTATGAGCCTCGTCAGCAGGACAATCTCTTTGGCAGACATCTCAAAGAGTCCGTCTGCCTTGTAAATCCTGTGTGCGAACTCGGCATATCTGAGTTTGGTCTCGCCCTTCAATTCCCTTGGATTGCCCCTGTCATCTACCTCAAGAGGGGGATTCGTCAACACATTCAGGCAAGCGATTTTCAGGGTCAAATCCCTGCCTCGCTTCATGAAGAAATTGCCGAGCGGGTCTACTTTTCTGACCCCTTCTTCATCTTCGATGACCACCAGTTCGGACATAGGTTTCTCGTCGACCTCCCTGAATTTCATGTTTAAATCGATTTTCACTTACGCCTCCTGATTGGATTATCGCTTATTTCGCTTCTTGATTTCAAGCAGGAATTCCGCCTCCACATTATCGCCGGCAACGACATCATCCATGCACTGAAACACGAACGCCTTGAACTTGGGTCCCATACCGTCAGCCCAGTCCATGAAATCCTGCAGGGTATGGAAGGAACGGACTTTACTCAAAATCCGCTTCTCGACATTCCTTAAAGTCTGAGTTTCGTCTAATTCCATTTATTCCTCCTTACAATTTGTATCTTGCTCCAATATTTTTAGCCTTCCAGGGCCATTACAAAATCATGCATCGATTTGATCTTGGCATATAGGGCCTGGAGAGTAGGAATCTTCCAGATCTCCCACACAACAAGAATTTTCTTCAGTTCTGCCACTCTTGCAGGATTGTCCAAGACTTCAGATTTCAACTTCTGTGCCTCTTGAAAAAGGGCTGTGATATCATAAAAGCATTTCTTGAAGCCCTCATCGATGTTTATTATTGTTTTCTTGTCATCCCACGCCTGTTGGTTAGCCATCTTTCTACCTCCTTATAATTTTAATTTCGGAATGCGGATTTTGTTAAAGGTCATGCGCCGTCTCTTGCAACCTCCGCACTCCTTCATCCTCAGTTTCTTCGTAATCCAATGCACCAGGTCACCAAGGCCAGTTGTCTTCCTCATGCCTTTTCTTCCTTTCTCTCAAGCCACGCCAAAAACTCGTCTGCGATTTCCGTTGTTTCTTTCGGGGTCATTTTTCTCATTCTCCGATCTCCGATAAACGTCATTGCAATCTTCATTGCGTTCAGCTTGTCCATCTTTTTCTTCTCAGCGGGATCTCCCAGGATTATTTTTGCCTGGTGGTTGCCGAGCTTCGTGATAATTTCTTCTTCTTTTTTCATAATGCCTCCATTTTTATTTTAAAAAACCTGTCTCCAGGCATCGCCAATGTTTACCCAAATTTGTACGACTCCTCTCCATGTATCGGCTATGTTTATATATATCAGCGAGGCGTCCCTCCAGGCGTCTGCGATGTTTACTTTTAAGTTTCCAATCGCCGACCAATCACAGCCACAGAGTTCGCATTCATACTGGTAATTATGATAACTGCAATAAATCGCGCTTCCAGAACATGGGCCAGAAGGATAATCCCACTCGCACTCACATGTGTAACATTCCATTTCATCATAAATGTAGTAACAAGGGTCTGCGGTGCCTGAACATGGCATTTTAAATTTGTCCTATCATTTTAAGTGTACTTTACCCAAAGGGTGCCTCTCGTTGTAGTATTTGCGGTCGGCGGGTTACCTGTTCCAAAACAGACATTCACTACTTTGTCTACACCCGTAGCTGTGTGGTCTGCTGCCTGTACCGCCCCTGTGAAAGTTCCTCCCGATTTGGGCATCAAGCCATCGGCAACCAATTTAGCGACAAAATTTGCTGGGGTCATTTGCCTCAGAAAGCTGTCGTTTCCGGTTTCGACAAAGTAATGGGTCGGTTCGGATGTTGTCGCTCCCGATGTACAGTTAAGATAACTGCAATATATGTATCCAGACGCATTCCTCACGACCACCATATTGGCAACAGATGATATAGATGCGTGATAGCCATCCAGCAGATCCACGTTGAGATTGGTCACCTTTGTTACTGACGCCACTATGAAAGGAGAAGTTCCAGTTGCCTGGTCTGAATAGAACTTCAAAGCCCTTATCTGATAACCGCCAGCGTCCCAGTTTCCTGTCAAAGCTCCGAGGTTGAATGTCCTGTTTGCGGCTATCGTTCCTCCCCCGGAAAGTCCCGAGCCAGCAATCATGGACACACTTCCGTGGTTGATATGTTCATTTGCAACAAAGCCAGTGAGTGAGTCATGATGAACCAGATCATTGCCACCTACTTCGTGTTGGGCTTCATGTAGTTTAGGATGGTGCTGGTCCGAGGTTATATTAGTCAATCCAGCGTGCTGACGAGTTGCCAAGTCCGTAAGGTTCGAACCCGTCTTCGAGACATAAGCCCACCCGATTGCCGTGCCTTGCCAGACTCCTGTTCCCACGGTTCCAAGTGAAGTAATGCCCAGGGCATTATGAACAGCCAGATTATGGTCGGAGAGGACTTGAGCAATCGTGTTCGGTAAAGATTTATGCTCGGCTGCAACGAAGCCAGTAAGCAAATCATGGTTTACTAAATCACTCCCCCCCACCTGATGTGTAGCGGCATGCGTGGCTGGGGCCGCAGAGGTAAACTCAATCCCATCTTGAGAACCCTTGACAGTCGCAACCTTCCCTTGTTGACCACTATAGGATGCAGGTGTATCGGTAAGCTGTAAAAATGTATCAGCCCCACCTCCTTGTGCTCCCTGATGTCCCTGCGGACCCTGTGGCCCGGCTCCCCCGAATTCGGTCAGGCTGAAATTCGCCCATTTCACATCATCGATATCAAGAGTAAATCCTCCTGCGGAACCGATTACAGTTTCGAATGTTATCGATTTCACATAATCCGCATTGGGCAAGGTCACTTGCAATTTGTACACATTGTCAACGAATATCGCCACGGCTTTTGAAAGGCTATCGAAATGCAATCTGATTGTATAGAAGGTGTTGGCAACATAAGATTGGATATCGGTGACGGCGGTCCCGTTAAAAATCTTAATCTTTCCATCGCTCCATATTCTTATCTCCATCGTTGTCTGACCAGGTCGTTGGAAACGGATGAAACTCTGCGTGGTCACATGGCTCTGCCTTATTTTGCACTGGAAATTGGCTATTATAAGCTCATGGCCTGAATCGATGGTCAATCCCGCATAAGCCCTACCAGCTGCAGTATTGTCATACAGCCTGAGCATCTTGTCCTCACCCGATTTCACCGCGACTTCGGCGGAGCAATCCGCATCACTCTGGTTGTCCCACGAGCTTACGAAAAGATAACCCCCTGCTGGTTGCTCATCTATGTCTCCAGTGTTCAGGCCGTCAAAGATTTCTTCGAACCTTTCCACGCCGTAACCGCTGACCCCCTCCTGACCCTGCGCTCCATCCGGTCCCTGATTGCCCAGAAAACCTTGATTCCCTTGGTAACCCTGTTCTCCCAGAACACCCTGGAAACCTTGGTTTCCTTGCTCGCCAGGCGCTCCCTGCTCACCTACATTGCCTTGAGGACCAACCGCACCCTGAGCTCCCTCGTCCCCTTGAAAGCCCTGTGCTCCCTGCGTACCTTCGGAACCTGTGGCTCCCTGTTCTCCGACTGCTCCCTGATCTCCGACCGCTCCTTGTGCTCCTATGTCTCCTTGGAATCCCTGAAATCCCTGATTTCCAATGGGACCTTGTTCTCCGACAGAACCTTGAACCCCTTGTGCTCCAGTATCCCCCACATCTCCTTGAGGACCTGTGGCTCCCTGATCTCCGGTATCTCCTGTAGCTCCCTGATCTCCGACCGCTCCTTGTGCTCCCGTTGCTCCTTGGTCTCCAATATCGCCTTGAAACCCCTGTGCTCCCTGTGCTCCTTCAGAGCCTGTCTCTCCCTGTTCTCCGACTGCTCCTTGGGCTCCTGTTAGACCTTGAGTACCAATGTCGCCTTGGAATCCTTGAAATCCCTGATTTCCAATGGGACCCTGTTCTCCAACAGAACCTTGAACCCCTTGAGAGCCAGTCTCTCCGATATCGCCCTGGTCTCCTTGCACTCCCTTTAATGCCAATGGGTCCCAGTAAGTTGTCCATTCCCCTCCTACTCCCGGTTCGCTTGACGCTCCAGAAGTGTGTTCCACAATACAGATGTAAGAGCTGTCATTGTTCTCAACAGAGTCGTTCACATGGTAGAGCGTGGAGGTCAACCATTGACCTTCCCAGTTTATGTCAAGTCCGGGATTTCCCTGTACGCCTTGGTCTCCCACAGCACCCTGAACTCCTTGAGTTCCGTCTGGTCCTTGAAATCCCTGTGTCCCTTGAGCACCTGTTGTTCCTTGGTCTCCGACTGCTCCTTGCGAACCTGTCGCTCCCTGTGCTCCTATGTCACCTTGGTCGCCCTGCGGACCTTGGGAACCTTCGGCTCCTGTTGCTCCCTGTTCTCCAATATTGCCTTGCGGACCTACTGCACCCTGAGCACCGACATCTCCTTGAAATCCTTGGAAACCTTGAGCTCCTGTCTCTCCTTGTTCTCCAATCGCTCCTTGAAGTCCTTGTGGACCAGTATCGCCAGTATCCCCTTGAGTTCCAGTAGCACCTTGGTCTCCGGTATCACCTGTATCGCCCTGTTCACCGACTGCTCCCTGGTCTCCTGTTAGACCTTGAGCACCAGTCGGTCCCTGAAAACCCTGATTTCCTTGCGGACCTATCTCTCCCTGTTCTCCAATATTTCCCTGCGGACCTACTGCACCCTGAGCTCCTGTGTCGCCTTGGAATCCTTGGAAACCTTGCGAGCCAGTTGCTCCCTGGTCTCCCACCGCACCTTGAACCCCTTGAGAGCCAGTATCTCCGACATCTCCTTGATCTCCTTGCAGACCCTGTGCTCCAGTATCGCCTGTCGCTCCTTGATCTCCAACCGCTCCCTGTTCTCCGACTGCCCCTTGAGCTCCGATATCTCCTTGAAATCCCTGAAATCCTTGTGCTCCAGTCGGACCCTGTTCTCCCACATTGCCTTGAGTTCCCTGAGTTCCTTGAGGACCAGGAGCACCCTGCTCTCCTTGCTCACCCTTTAAGGCTAATGGGTCCCAATAAGTTTCCCAGTTAGCCCCAACACCAGGCTCGTCAGTTGCACTGGAAGTGTGTTCTACAATACAAATATATGAACTTTCATCGTTTTCAACGGAATCGTTCACATGATAAAGTGTTGAGATTAGCCACTGCCCTTCCCAGTTGATATCAAGTCCGGGTGAGCCTGTCGGACCTTGTTCCCCCACGAATCCTTGAGAACCTTGAACTCCCTGCGCTCCGTCTGGTCCTTGGAATCCCTGATTACCTTGTGGGCCTTCATCTCCTTGCGCACCAACATTTCCCTGTGGGCCTGTAGCTCCTTGTGCTCCGACATCTCCCTGATCGCCCTGAGGACCTTGGTCTCCTGTTGGGCCTGTATCTCCTATGACTCCTTGAGGACCTTGTGGTCCTTCATCACCTGTTGCTCCAATATCTCCTTGGAAACCCTGTGCTCCCTGTGTACCAGTTGCTCCCTGTTCTCCGACTGCACCCTGCGCTCCAGTTGCTCCCTGTTCTCCGACTGCCCCTTGAAAACCTTGGAAGCCTTGATTTCCAATGGGACCCTGTTCTCCAACAGAGCCCTGAACTCCCTGGGCTCCAGTATCTCCCGTATCTCCTTGGTCTCCCGTTGCTCCTTGTGCTCCAGTATCACCCGTATCGCCTTGATCTCCAACCGCACCCTGTGGTCCTTCAGGGCCAGTAGAACCAGTGTCTCCTTGGAATCCTTGAGTTCCTTGGGCTCCCGTTGGACCTTGTTCCCCCACGAATCCTTGAAAGCCTTGAACTCCTTGCGTTCCAATGTCGCCTTGAAAACCCTGAGAACCTTGTACTCCTTCAGAGCCTGTTTCTCCCTGCTCTCCGATATCCCCCTGTGGCCCCTGAGAACCAGTCGAGCCTGTATCTCCTTGAAAACCTTGAGTACCCTGTGCACCTGTATCGCCTGTAGCTCCTTGTTCTCCCACATCGCCTTGAACCCCTTGGGTTCCTTGAGCACCTGTCGGGCCTTGGTCTCCCTGTTCGCCTTTCAATGCCAGCGGATCCCAATAGGTTGCCCATTCTCCTCCGACTCCCGGCTCATTCGCTGCCCCGGAAGTATGCTCCACGATGCAAATGTATGAACTTTCGTTGTTCTCGACCGAGTCATTCACATGATAAAGTGTGGAAGTTAGCCATTGCCCTTCCCAGTTAATGTCAAGTCCGGGATTTCCCTGTGCACCTTGTGGTCCTTCATCTCCTTGTACTCCCTGAGCTCCGTCCGGACCCTGAAATCCCTGATTCCCTTGTGGACCTACTGCACCCTGAGCACCCACATCTCCCTGTGGACCTGCAGCTCCCTGGACCCCTGTGTCGCCCTGAAACCCTTGAGAACCTTGAGCTCCTTCGGAACCTGTTGCTCCCTGCTCTCCTATATTTCCTTGTGGTCCTTGGGCTCCAGTATCTCCTACATCACCTTGGTCTCCTTGAGGGCCTTGGTCTCCTGTTGGGCCTGTATCTCCTATGACTCCTTGAGGACCTTGGTCTCCTGTCAGTCCGGTGTCTCCAGTTGCTCCCTGAAAACCTTGGTTTCCTTGAGGACCAATTTCTCCCTGTTCACCTATATTGCCTTGATGTCCTTGACTGCCTTGAACCCCCTCGTCGCCCTGAAAACCTTGTGCTCCCTGCGCTCCTTCAGAACCCGTCTCTCCTTGTTCCCCGATATTGCCCTGAGTCCCCTGAACGCCCTGCGCTCCTATGTCTCCTTGGAATCCCTGATTTCCTTGCGGTCCGGTCTCGCCCTGCTCGCCTACATTGCCCTGGGGACCGATGACCCCCTGCGGACCCTGGGGACCTTGATAGCCCTGGTAGCCCTGGAAACCCTTGTCCCCCTGCTCCCCTTTGTCCCCCTGCTCCCCCTGATATCCCTGAAAACCTTGAGTACCCTGTGCTCCTTCGTCTCCCTGCGCTCCCGTCGTTCCCGGATCTCCCTGCGGTCCTTGGGGACCCTGTGCTCCCGTCAGCTTGTAAAGACCATGGACGACTTTGGGGTCTTTCCTCTTGTGATCCTCCAAGTCCGCCGCACGTGCGAATCCCTCTTTCGGCATCTAAATCCTCACCTCTCCAGCTGTACGATTCTTTTGTGGTTGCGGGGTTGGAGGCTTGATTCTTTAGCGGTTGATTTCTTCATCTCCCGATACCCCTTTTTTCCGGGCTTCGGGAGCCTCAATTTTTTCTTTATTGATTTTTTTGCACCGAGGACATTTGAGTTCTATCTCATTTTTTTTTATTATCGCCAAAAGTTTGTTGCAATCTGTGCATCGGAATTCTTTTGGCATGATGTTATCCTCTTATGTCGATCCAATTCGGATTCTCCAGAGTCCACCTGACCGTCTTCTCAAGGGACTCCTCGAAGCTCTTCGACGGCTTCCATCCCATCGAGGCCAACCTGGTCCCGTCCAGAGCGTAGCGGAGGTCGTGTCCAGGACGGCTGGAATGGAAATCGACCAGCTCGTATTTCAGAGGCTTCCCCACGAAGTCGGCGATCAGAAGGGCAAGTTCCAGATTGTTGACCTCTTTTTCTCCGACGATGTTCATCTTGTCTCTTTCGAAAGACCCCGTGTTCAAAAGGAACAAAAGCGCGGAGGCCATGTTCCGGCAGTGCAGATAATACCGGCTGCCGGGGATTGTCTTCGTGGCATCGGAATGGACGAAGACCGTTTCCCCCTTCAGGACTTTCTGGATGACCATGGGGACGAATTTCTCCGGATGCTGCCTTTCCCCGAACAGGTTCATGCAGTGCGTCACCAGCACGGGGATCTTATAAGTGTTGGCATAGGCAAGGGATAGCTCCTCGCCCCCCGCCTTGGTCGCGGCGTAGGGGTTGGACGAGTTGAATCCGTCCCACTCCTTGAAATCCTGTTCCGGCTTGGCTGGTCCGAAGACCTCGTCGGTCGAGAAATAAACGAATTGTTTCAGGTTCTTCTGGAGCTTTGCGAATTCCAGCATCCACATAGTCCCCAGCACATTGGAACGGACGAAAGGCTCCGGGTTCAGTATGCTGTTGTCGACATGGCTTTCGGCCCCCATGTGGACGATATGATTGACCTCCCCGACCTCCTGCACCACGCCTTCGCTGAGGGGGATCGAGAAGTCGTAGCAGATGGTGAAGATCCTCTTGTCATCGTAGGCATTGATGTCCCGCAATCGGTTCCAGCCGTTAGAGGCGTAGTTCAGCCGGTCCATGACGACGATGCTCCAGTCCGTGTTCTTCAGCAGATGTTCGACCACATGATGTCCGGCGAATCCTGCCCCTCCCGTGATCAGGATTTTCATATCAAAATCTCTCCCACAGGTCTTTCGTCATAAGGCGGTTTCAAGGCAATCAGGTCAGCCTGCGTTATCGGAATGTCATTTCTCTTCTCAAAATCAGTCGGAAACCAGGTCACGATCCGGCTCTTCTGGAACCGGCAATTCATCTGGGGCTTTATGAATCTTGCAAAATTCTTGTTCGTGTAATACCAGAACGAGTTCTCATTCCAGAACGAGACATGGGTCGGGTCCTGGAAAGCCCCCCTGCCGTCCGTGGACGGGACTTCGATGAAGAGCCATCCTCCAGGAGCGAGAACCCTGTAGGCTTCATTCATTGTGTGGACAGGATCTTTCAGATGTTCAAATATGTGGTAAGCCTTCAACACACCAACAGAATTGTCTTTAAGCTCCCACTTTTTGTTCAGATCGCAAACGATATCCGCTGGCTCATACATGTCCACCGTCTTGTATCCGTTCCACCTGTTAAACCTTCCACCCAGGTCAATCAGTTCAAGTTGTCCATCCTT
>Ga0114925_10000587_pt1 | contig 16553 bp, 16 predicted proteins | sample SumtaG_2_FD_87287 | JGI IMG/M metagenome (GOLD analysis project Ga0114925, IMG submission 87287) | Deep subsurface microbial communities from Indian Ocean to uncover new lineages of life (NeLLi) - Sumatra_00607 metaG | ecosystem: Environmental > Aquatic > Marine > Oceanic > Sediment | place... | reverse complement strand
GATGGAAAAAATGTAAGGGACTGGCTTTATGTTGAAGATTGTTGTGAAGCTATAGACTTAATAATAAACAAAGGAACAGCAGGAGAAGTTTACAATGTGGGGGCGTCTCAAGAAGTTCCCAATATTGAGATGGCCCAAAGAATCTTAGAAAGTCTCAATAAGCCAGCCAGTCTGATAAAATTTGTCAAAGACAGGTTGGGACACGATAGGAGATATTCTCTTCATTGGGACAAGTTGAAAAAATTAGGTTGGCAGCCAAAATTCGATTTTAAAACTGGCCTCGAGAAAACTGTTAAATGGTATCAAGAAAATCAACAATGGTGGCAAAAAATCAAGCGAAAATCCAAAGAGTTTAAGAAATTCTATCAAGCTTATTATCAAAACCGTTGAATAAAAAGAGGATATCAACCAGTACTGGATATTAACTGGACAACCAAATGGATTAGAAAAATAAGACATTCAATAACCTTAATAGATTGCATAAATTAGGAGAGGATTAAATGAAAGCGTTGATTACAGCCGGTGGGAAAGGAATCAGACTCAGACCCATCACCCACACCAACAATAAGCACCTAATTCCTATAGCCAATAAACCCATGATTCACTATGCTATTGAGGCAGTGGTGGAAGTCGGAATCAAAGAGTTGGGAATTTTAATCAATCCCGATACAGGAGATGAAATAAAGCAAGCTTTAGGCAACGGAGAAAAATGGCGTGTTTCCATATCTTATATCATGCAGGAAACACCTATTGGATTAGCTCATGTGGTAAAAGTCTCTGAAGATTTCATCAAAGCTGAGCCTTTTGTTTTCTACCTGGGAGATAATGTAATTGTAGGTGGAATCAAAAAATTTTTAGAAGAATTCAAGAATTCAGGCAATAACTGCCACCTGGTTTTAGCCAGAGTCAAAGACCCTCAAAGATTTGGAGTCCCGGAAATCAAAGAGGGAAAAATCATTAAAATAGAAGAAAAACCCAAAAGTCCCAGAAGCGATTACGCAGTAACAGGAATTTATTTCTACGATTCCCACATCTTTGAGGCAGTGAATAATATCAAGCCTGGATGGCGAGGAGAATTGGAAATCTCAAATGCCCACCAATACTTAATCGATAAAGGATATAAAGTTGGACACAGCGAAATAACAGGTTGGTGGAAAGATACAGGGAAACCAGAAGATTTGTTAGAAGCCAATCGCCTAGTTCTGGAACGAATAATCAATCATAAAGAATCCACCATCCAGGGAAAAGTGGATGAACATTCTGAAATAATCGGCAAAGTCGTTATTGAGAAAGGAGCAATAATCAAAAAAAGCAGTATTTCTGGTCCTACCATTATTGGCAAAAACACTATCATTGAAAATAGTTATATCGGTCCTTTTACTTCCATTTCTTATGATTGTGAGATAACAAACAGCGAACTTGAATATTCCATCATAATGGAAGAATGCAGAATCGTTGATGTGGAAGCAAGAATTGAGAGAAGCATTTTGGGAAAAAATGTTGAGATAACAAAAGGGAAATGCCGACCAAAAACCCAACGCTTTATCATAGGCGACAAGGGCAATATTAAGTTGACTTGATTACAAATATTCGGTTTATGCGACAATTTATTGGGTTCTGATATGGTATAAAATGGCTCCGATGGAAACAGAGGCGCAAGGTATCATATCTATTCGTCGGAACACTGTTGCCAACTATGTTGGAACTGCGTGCCAGGCGATATTGGGGTTTCTGTTCATTCCTTTGTATATTAAATATCTTGGCATTGAAAGTTATGGTCTTGTTGGATTCTCTGTTTCGTTAAATGCGCTTCTTAGGCTAACTGATCTAGGATTGAGCTCGACCCTAAGTCGTGAGTTTGCCCGCTACTCTGTGTTGCAGGAAGCCGCAGCGAGGATGCGCACCTTGCTTAAGACCCTACAAATAGTTTACTGGGGAATCTCTTTGCTTGTGGGCTGCCTGATTTTCGTAGTCGCTCCCCTCATTGCCAAGTATTGGATAGATGCCGGTTCCCTTGGCACCGCCACAATACAAAAAGCTGTGGTGCTTATAGGACTGACTGCTGCTTTGCAGGGGCCAAGGAGTCTTTACAATGGTGGTATCTTTGGCCTTCAACGGCATGTTTTGGGTAATTGCATAAACATCACATTCGCGGTTTTGCGTTCTGGGGGCGTGGTCTTGGCTTTGGCTCTATTATCACCTACCATTATAACCTTCTTTTTATATCAACTTGGTGTGGCATTGATCGGCACTTTGGGTGTAGGAATCATTTTATGGGGTCTTTTGCCACATACTAATACTCATTCACGATTTCAGCTTTCTCAGTTAAAATCAGTGTGGCGATTTGCTGCAGGAATGAGCATTACTTCTGTGCTCTGGCTGATTTTGAGTCAATTGGACAAGATAATCCTAATCAAGATGTTGCCATTGCGAATGTTTGGGTATTATGCAATAGCCAGTGCGGTAGCTGCTGCCACTTGCTATCTCAGCGGACCAGTTTTTACCACTTTTCTGCCCAGGTATACGCAATTGTATGCCTTGGGAGATGATAGACCCCTGAGAGAGACGTATCGAATAAGCTACAGATTGAATGCGTTAATTATTACTCCAACGGTAACCTTGTTGGCTCTTTTTTCCTACGAGGCCCTTCTGGTTTGGACGCAAAACCCCGTTATTGCCAAACAGGCACACTTGATATTGAGTCTTCTCGTCATCGGATATGGATTAAATCAAATTGCATCTTTGCCATATGCCTTACAAGTTGCCTCCGGTTGGGTTAGGTTAGGAGTTTACACAAATGTAATCGCAGTGATTGTTATTGTACCGACGCTTGTAATTGCTACTCGTTTATATGGAGGCGTGGGGGCCGCTGCAGTTTGGATAGCTTTGAATTGTATTTATGTATTCATCTATGTTAACTTCTTGCATACACGCATCTTGAAGGGAGAAGCAAGGCATTGGTATGCCGGGATATTGCTACCATTAGTGTTAGCTGTTGGAGTTGGTTTGTTAGGACAATTGCTAATGCCCACTATTACTGGAATTGGGATAGTTCTCTATGTCGGTTTACTATGGACGTTAGTCGTTGCCGTTGTAACGCTGGCGACACCTAGCATAAGGAAAATGATCCCAGTGCTATCAAGGTTTTAAGCAAAATGCCTGAATTGGCATCTCAATATGCAATGCCATTCAAGGTTAAGCCTTTAACAAGGAGGAACTTACATGAAACGAGTTTTGGTAGCAGGTGCTGGAGGTTTTATCGGTGGCCATCTTGTGAAACGTCTAAAGCAGGAGGGATATTGGGTGTGTGGTGTTGACCTGAAGCACCACGAATATTGTCCAAGTCATGCGGACGAGTTTATCATCGGAGATTTGCGCGATCAGGCGGTTTCCAGACAGGTCATGCAAGGGATTGATGAGGTCTACCAGCTTGCCGCAGATATGGGGGGAGCGGGCTATATATTCACCGGCGAACACGACGCGGCGGTGATGCACAATTCGGCTACCATCAACTTGAACATGCTCGAAGCCGGTCATATTGCTAGTGTGCGCAAGTTCTTCTATTCATCGTCTGCCTGCATTTATCCGTTGTATAACCAGCTTGATCCAGAGAATCCCAAATGTACAGAAAAGTCGGCTTACCCGGCTGCTCCGGATAGTGAATATGGCTGGGAGAAACTATTCAGTGAGCGGTTGTATCTTTCATATATGCGAAATTATGGGATTGAGGTACACATCTCTCGATTTCACAATATCTTTGGACCAGAGGGAACCTGGAAGGATGGCCGAGAAAAAGCACCTGCGGCCCTTTGCCGCAAAGTGGCCGAAACGCCTGACGGCGGCGAGATTGAAATCTGGGGCGATGGAAAGCAAACTCGATCCTTTCTTTATATTGACGAATGCCTCGAGGGCGTTCGGAGGTTGATGGAATCGGACTTTGAAGGGCCAGTCAATATTGGCTCTGATGAAATGATTACGATTAACGGCCTGGGAGAAGCGATTATGTCTATAGCAGGTAAAAGGTTGGCAATTCGCCATATCTCTGGGCCCTTGGGAGTGCGTGGTCGTAACTCGGATAACCGCCTCATTCTTGAAAAGCTGGGCTGGGTTCCCACTCGCCCATTGCAAGAAGGGCTGGAGAAAACATACGCATGGATTGAAAAACAAGTCCTTCAGAGTGCTGAAGTCAAATAGCAACTTGAGCAAAGGAGAGTATTCCAATGAAATATCTGGTTTTGGGTTCATCTGGTCAGATTGGCAGTGTTCTGACCAAATTTCTGATTGATCAGAAACAAGAGGTGCTGGAGTTTGACATTGCCAGGTCGCCACAAGAGGATTTGCGTTTCCCGTGCAACGAGATTCTAAGGCAGCACATGATGGCTACCGACTTTGTGTTCTTCCTAGCCTTTGATGTCGGTGGATCCCGTTACCTCAAGATCTACCAGCATACCTTCGATTTCTTGTCTAACAACGCGCGGCTAATGGCGAACACTTTTGAGTTATTACGTGAAACTCATATGCCTTTTGTTTTTGCTTCTAGCCAGATGTCTAATATGAGTTTCTCGACGTATGGTGTGCTCAAAGCTTTGGGGGAGTATTATACGCGTTCATTGAATGGGATTACAGTCAAATTCTGGAATGTCTATGGCATTGAGCAAGATTTGGCTAAGGCTCACGTTATTACGGATTTCGTCCTCAAAGCCAGAGATCACCAATGCATTGATATGATGACTGATGGAACAGAAGAGAGACAATTTCTCTATGCAGATGATTGCTCTGAGTGCCTTTTCTTGTTGTCTCAGTTTTACGAGACTTTAAACCGCAATCAGGCGCTACATATTACTAGTTTTGAATGGGTTAAAATTCTGGATGTGGCAGGGATTATCGCTGAACTCTTTCCTGGCACAGTGGTAAATCCTGCCAATTCCATGGACGATGTACAGAAAGGGCAAAGGAATGAACCTGATGCTTACATTCTTCAACATTGGAGGCCCAGAACTTCATTGCGCGAGGGAATCAGGAGAATCGTAGATCATATGACCAAGGCATCGGTACAAAACAAGCGATAAAGAATGAATTCTTTGTGACCCCATTGCCCCAGGTAAGTGCTTTGTGAGAGGTATACCAGCAATGATGACGGAAAGACTTAAGTATGTTCTGCGAAGGTTTCCTACTTTCTACCTGTGGCTGCATAAGATCAAAATACACGCCAAGATGTATAAGATCAGACTCTTTGGTTTGGGATATACTGAATGTATTATTACCGGCGGTCCGATTCAAGGTTTGAAATTCGTTGCCGCTAGGCGTGTTCACTATTCCGAATGGTTTTGGAATGGGACTTACGAGAAAGAAGCATGTAGTTTCTTGCAAACAATCATCCCAGCGAATGGGGTATGCTATGATATAGGTGCTGCTCTGGGCTATCATGCTCTTGTGATGGCAGAAGCCGCCAAGAACGGACACGTGTATGCTTTTGAGCCTATTCCTCAAGTGTGTGAGATCCTTCAAAAGAACATCAGCCTCAATCACAAGCTGAATATAACTATTGTGCCCAAGGTAGTCACTCGTATGGCTGGAAAGATTCAACTGGGTATAAATAACTTTATCGACCAAGCTGCTGTCAAGTTTGCCGCCAAGGACGAGAGTCACCGTATGTGCGAGATTATCGAGTGTGAAGGAATTACTCTAGATGGCTTTGTAGCCGAAGGGAAGGCACCTCCATTTCTCATCAAGATTGATGTTGAGGGCGCCGAGGTAGATGTTCTTCAAGGCACGCGTGGAATCTTAGCGCAATATCACCCACTTGTTCTTTGTGAGACTCACGGCTATGCGGCTGCGCGCGGCGTGTACGAGATTCTATGTGAGCATGGATATGAACTGTTCATTGTCCACGACGGGATACGGCCCATTAATTCTTTTGAAGACATGCCCAACAATATGGATGAAGGGCATGTTTTTGCGCGACCAAAAGATGAAAATTAGTCACAACTCTGTCCCATATCAGGACACTTTTAACGGAGGAATTAATTATGACAGACTTACCTAAGATTTCCATCATCATTCCCACTAGAAATCGAGCACGATATCTTAAGCGCGGGTTGGACAAGATTCTTGAGTCGGAATATCCCAACCTCGAAATTATTGTAATGGACGGTGCATCCACCGATGATACGGTTCAAATTCTCAAGTCCTATGGCAACCGTATTACAAAATGGGTGTCGGAACGGGATGATGGCGAGTACTATGCCGTCAACAAGGGATTGACTTTTGCCACGGGTGAAATTATCAAATTCATGAGTGATGATGATGTTCTACTCCCTCACTCATTAGACATAGCCGGACGATACTTTCTTGCAAATCCTGATGTTGACGTTGTATTCGGACAGCAGAAAGTCTATCTTTCCACTCCCGATGGAGATGTCCTAGTAAATGACAAGCCTATACTAGATAAGCATAGTCTCACGCCACGCAACTGGATACGCCGTTCGATCGCTACGCCGAGTCACATTGCAAGCTTTGTCCGAAGACGCGTGATAGACGAGGTAGGCAATATGTCAACAGAGTATTGGCCTGGAGATGTTGAGTTTTGGGCGCGCGTAGCGTGCCATGGCACAAGAATGGCTTTATTGCCTGACCACTTTGTTAATTATTATCCAACGGGGCAAAGCGGTGTTATGACTCGAGCACGGCAATGCCAGACCATATTCTATTACACAGCTCGCCTTCATGGGGATTTGTCTGATGTGTTTTATGTTGTGTTTCGTAAGTTATTACTATTTGAGATATTGAACCCAATAGTTATGGCTTCACATGCTGTTGGGTTCCATCCATTGCGCAGGCGACTCATAAAAAAAATTCAAAAAAGAAAATCAATTGAAAAGTGAATCATATTCTCCTCAAATGGCTAACTATCTATAAAATAAAAGCAAAAAGCTAGGTGAATGTGAGATACAAAGATATTACTATAATAATTCCTACGTATAATCGTGCTAAGGAATTAGCGTTAACTCTTCCCAGCTATATAGAAAATAAAAATATTAGAGAAATAATAATAGTGAATAACGGGTCAACAGATGAAACAGGCGATGTTATTCAATCTTTTCGGGAAAATAATGGATTAATTAGAGAAATTAAGATTAACAAGAAATTAGGTGCACCAAAGGCACGAACGGTAGGGATTTCAGAAACGGACACTGAATATATTCTTTTTGGAGAAGATGATGTTTATTTATTATCAGATTATACAGATATTCTTTATAAGCAATTGAAAAAATTTTCATGTGATATTATTTCTGGTAAAATAATTAATGTCAAAGTTGATTCGCAATATAAAATTAAAGATTATATTAATAATATTAATACACAGAATTTTATAGGATTTCCTCAAGATTTTAAACCATTTAAATTATCTGAAAAACCTTTTGATTTTGGTATGCCTATCGAGGTTCCATTTACCCATGCGATTGTACTAACAAAAAAATCGATTTGCAATAATGTTGCTTTTGACTCATTTTATACTTTTGGAAATGGCTATCGTGAAGAAACGGATTTTTTCCTTTCGGCTCGAAAATATGGAGCAAAAATATTATTTACACCAGATACTTCTTGTTATCATATCAGAGGCTCATTAGGACAATCTGGAGGCCAAAGAATAAACCGTTTATTTATTGAATTTTGGTCCATATATAATACTTGGTATATGTTAAAAAAGCATTGGGATATTCTATCAGATGATTTTGAACTAAAGCATGGCCCTTTATTTAATACACTTATCTATCTTATACATAGAGAATATGGTTATTTATCAAGATTAATAAAGGGAAAATATTGAAAATTATTAAATTAATTCGGCTTATTGGAGTCCCAATATATACGCTAGCATAATGTTGAAGCATACGGGGTGGAAATCTGTGGTTTTATTGAGGCCATCCTTCCTCTTGGCTATTATTTTGGGGGGACAATTCATTCTTTCTATGGCGTTCATGTCTGGCTTGGTATCAACACTCAGGCTCCAACCTAGATCTTTTCCCTTCGTGGGGTTTTTGCACCTACTAATGTTCAATGTTTTTGTCATATGTTTGATGGCAATCTATGAAAGGATGAAGTTTTCAAAGATTAAAACATCTCCTCATTGGGGATATTTTGGCCATTCTGTCCTACCAGTGATAACGGCTGGGGTTCTGATGGCGATTGGAATATATGGCTTTCTAAATGTGTTGATTTGCTTACCACAGGAAAGCATTGGACAATATTTACTGCTTGGTATAAAGGGTCGATGGAGGTCTTATATTCCTTGGGGACAAGGTTTTACGATACTACATGTTGCACCACAGATTGCAGTGATTTTGAGTATGGTACTCATCCGTAAGAGGATATGGAAAATTGTAATCATGATGATTTCATTGGGGGTCGTTACTGCTTATTCTTTTATCTATATGGCGAGGATAATGCTTATGGCTCCGCTTATAGCAATCTTAATCCTCGGAATCCGAAAAAAATTTTATCCAGCTCGTATTCCCCGTCGTATTGTCATAATGTTTGTGGTGTTGTTGATTTTCCTCAATGTGTTACAGCAAGGCTTCAGAGATTACGAAGTTATGGGACAGGAGTACACAAAAAGCGTCATCAAATGGGGGTTTTCTAGAATGGCGGAGTATTACATCGCGACATGCGTCTTTTCCGCATACATCTGTTCATTTGCGGGTACTATAGAGCCATTGCCACCCAGATTCTATTTCGGTACACCCGAGTATACGAATATGGGGTCACTTGGACAGCTTTGGAACTCTTTTGGTATAGCTTATCCACTTGTTTTATTAGGCATATGGTATCTCGTGAGCAAATACTGGCAGAGATTCGACAAGGGATATACTGATGGTCTCATTGTATTCCCTTTCTTATTTTACAGCCTATTGGAAGTCCCTCGGATATTTGAGTTCACAACTGTTACCGGAGGAGTAAGACTTGGACTCCTCGTTTTTTGTGGTTGGTTGTTTCGCAATGTTTGTGTACCTGGTGTGTTACATATTAAAAGATAGATGCGAATCGAAATGCAGGGCATCTCTAATCTTTGGCTACTGACGACATAAATAGTGGAATGGGCTTGTCTTTTTATATGATAATGATTTCGGTACTCATTTATGGAGTGACTGCTAATATCATAGGATCTACCGCTTTTAGTATTTTTGCAGGACCCTCCGTTGGGCATATCTCTGCAATGGAACACACTATTTCGAGAACTCGGGGATGCTTTATATCTTATGATCATGCTATTAGCTTCTATAATAATATAGGAAATAATAAGTACGGAAAATGAAAATAGCAATAGATCTTACTTCTATCCCTAAACAAATGACAGGTGTTGGAAAGTACGCCCAAAGTCTTGTGAAATCGTTAGCGGAATATGATAAGAAAAATCACTATTGGATATTTATTAAAGGAAATCAATGTAAGAATTTTAATCCAAATAAGGAAAACTTTCACATTATATATTTAAGTAACATTCTACATAATATCCCAATAAGAATTTTATGGGAACAATTAGTTTTGCCATTATACCTATATCGGGAAAAAATTGATATTCTCCATTCCATACACTATACAACTTCTTTATTAGCTCCATGTAAATGTGTAATTACTTTCCATGATATGACTTTCTATCTCTTTCCAGATAAACATACCCATGTAAAAAGGGCGTTCTATCGTTCATTTATTCCGCTTTCTATTAAAAAGGCTAATAGATTAATTGCAGTTTCAGAAAATACCAAGTCAGATATTCAAAAAATATTTAATATTTCGCTTCCTAAAATAGACGTTATATATGAAACGATAAATTCGATTTATCATATATTAAAAGACATCGATACAATCTCACAAATAAAAAAGAAATATAAGATTCAAGGTAAATTCATTCTTTATGTAGGAACATTAGAGCCAAGAAAAAACATCCCCCGCTTAATTCAAGCTTACCATAGATTAATTATTGAAAATAAAATAAAACATCAATTAGTTATTGCTGGCAAGAAAGGTTGGTCTTATCAAGAAATCTTCAATACGTTCAAGAGCCTCAGTTGCAATATTAAGAAAAATGTGATTTTTACTGGATATGTTCCAGAAGAAGAACTTCCTTTATTATACAATGCAGCTAATCTTTTTGTTTATCCCTCTTTATATGAAGGTTTTGGAATTCCTCCTTTAGAAGCCATGGCGTGTGGAGTCCCAGTAATCGTCTCAAATGTCTCTTCTCTTCCTGAGGTAGTAGGAAATGCTGGGATATTAGTAGATCCCTATAATATTGAAGAACTTTGCCAAGCAATATATAAAATAATAGCTAAAGAAGATTTACGAGAAATACTAAAAAAGGAAGGATTTCAGAGAGTACGGGAATTTTCAAGAAAAAAATTGGCAAAAAAAATGTTGGAAATTTATGAAAAAATCTTAAAAGAGGAATAATTTTCAATGCATTGCGACCCTGAATTATCTATCGTTATTGTGAATTATAATGCTAAAAAATATTTAGAACAGTGCCTAAGTTTTATTTATGAAAATACTAAAAAAATAAATTTTGAAATTATTTTGATTGATAATTGTTCTTCTGATAATAGTTCGGAAATGGTCAAGAGAGAATTTCCAGAAGTAAAACTAATACAAAATGCTATTAACAAAGGATTTGCAAAAGCAAATAACCAAGCAATTATTAAAAGTAAAGGAAAATATATTCTTTTATTAAACCCCGACACCATCTTTTTAAGTAATATTTTAGAGGAGTTGATTTCATTTTTAGAAAGGAACAAAAAAGTTGGCATAGTTGCTCCAAGATTATTGAATAAAGATTTAACCATACAAGGCTCTGCCCGAGCGTTTCCAGATATTACAACAGCATTTTTCGGTAGAACTTCTTTTTTAACTAAATTATTTCCTAAAAGCAAATATGTGAAAAAAAATATATTATTTAAAGATGAATTATTTATGAAAGATGCTAAAGAAGTTGACTGGCTCTCAGGAGCGTATATGTTGATAAGAAGCAAAGCAATTAAAGAAGTAGGACTTTTGGATGAGAACTATTTTATGTATTTTGAAGATGTTGATCTTTGCAAAAGAATGTGGAATAACGGATGGAAAGTGGTTTACTATCCTAAAGCTGAAATAATTCATTATGTAGGTGGAAGTACAAAAAATCAAAAAATTGCTTTAATAATAGAATTGCATAAAAGTGCATATATTTTTTATAAAAAATATAATAAAAAAATGTCTAATATATTTTACAAAAGCATAGTAATATTTGGGCTTTTTATGAGAATATTATTAAGATTATCAATATATTATATTAGCATATTGTCGTCTAAAGTCAGCCAATAAATAAAAGCATCAAAAAGAATTGATTAAATATCTTCTTTTCTTTTTTACTTCTATTGCTATATCTCTAATTACTACTCCCTTAATTAGATTAGTAGCTATCTGAAAGAATACTTAAGGTTTTGAAAACTTTGAACTGAAATCTGAGATAAAAATAATTAAATGAAGGGCTATAAAAGTTTCTATTATCCAGAAAGCAAATTCGGAGGTTTTACGGATATTGACGGCACAATAGCTTTTTACATAAGGGTAAATTCCTTTATAAATTCTTCCTCAATCGTACTCGATATAGGATGTGGTAGAGGTTCCTACGCCGAAGATCCTATATCTATAAGGAGAGACCTTCGAATATTTAAGGGAAAATGTAAAAAAGTTATTGGTATTGATATATCTAAGGATGGAGAGAACAATCCATTTTTAGATGAGTTCAATCTTATAAAAGGTACTCATTGGCCATTGGAAGATTCCTCAGTGGATGTGTGTGTTTGTGACAGCGTATTGGAACATATTGAAAATCCTGAGCTGTTTTTTTCTGAATGTCACAGGGTAATAAATCAAAGAGGATATTTATGTATAAGAACGCCGAATATAATGAGTTATTTCGGCTTATTCTCCCGATTGGTGCCGAATAGATTACATAGTACTATAGTCAATAAAATTCAAGAAAAAAGGAAAGACAAGGATGTTTTCCCTACCTTTTATAGATGTAATACGATAAAAAAAATTCGTAATATGCTAAATAAATACGGTTTCAATCATTGCATATATGGTTACGAAACAGAACCATCTTATTTTGCATTCTCTCGCATCTTCTACTTATTAGGAGTGATTCATCAACGATATTCTCCTAATATTTTTAAAATCACAATTTTCGCATATGGAAGAAAAAAATGATCCAATCTTCATGCATTAAAGATAAATATTCTTTATTAATAATTCTGATAAATCCCATATTATATTAAATCTATAAAGCTCCCCTCTTATGATTAAATACTTTCTTTTCTTTCTTGCCTCCACTACTATATCTCTTCTCATCACCCCTTTAATTAGATTAATAGCTAAAAAATTAAATATTATTGATTTGCCTTCTAAGAGGAAAACTCATAAGAAACCAATGCCTCTTCTCGGCGGAATTCCAATATTCATTGCTTTTAATTTAACTATTTTTCTGGGAATTCTATTTAATTTCGAATACCTTGAGAAATTTTATACTTCGAAATGGATGTCGATTTTTATTGCACAGCTTATTATCCTTGGAATTGGAATTTATGATGATATTAAAAAGACCAAACCTTGGGTCAAATTTCTTTTTCAAATTCTTGCAGGTTCTCTTTTAATTGTTTCTAGTTTTGGAATTCATATTATTACTAATCCTTTTACTGGGAATTCAATTAATTTAGGTATTTTATTTATTCCGATTACCATTCTCTGGGTAGTTGGAATCACCAATGCCTTAAACCTAATTGATGGGCTAGACGGATTGGCTACTGGAACATCGTTTATTGTCTGTATCACTATTTTCGGCATTGCCTATATTTATCAAAATATTGGAATAGCTCTTGTTTCTTTAATTTTAGCTGGAAGCATTTTAGGTTTTCTTAGATATAATTTTTATCCTGCAAAGATTTTTCTCGGGGATTCAGGAAGTCTTTTACTTGGATTTCTGCTGGCAGTACTTTCTCTTCGAGGATCGCACAAAGGTGCAGTTATGGTGGCAATTTTAGCCCCAATCTTGGCTTTAGGCCTTCCAATTACGGATACTCTACTTACGATGATTCGTCGATTTTTAAAATCTATTCGTCTAGTTAATTATCAAAATGAAAACGGAAAATTAAAATTCCTGCTTTCAAAAGGATTCTTAATTTTCGAAGCTGATAAAGACCATATTCACCATCGTCTTTTAAAACGTGGTTTTTCTCAAAAAAAAGTTGTGATTATTCTATACGGAATATGTATTATTTTTTGTACTTTGGCTTTTGTCACCATCGCATGGAAGAATCTCAATATTATCTTATTCTTGGCTGCCATAATTATGGCCTCATTTATAGGAATAAAAAGCTTAAAATATAGGGAATTTAAAATTTTTGAAAAAGGAATCAAAAAGGAGGCTAGAAAGCAATGAGCTTTTTCAAATCTTGGGCATTTTGGATGCTTATCGGCTGTTTCATTGGTTTTATTTTCGGATATTTCACGGCAGCCATTTGTTTCATAAGTGCACGAGCAAGCAGGGATGAAGAGAAGATAGAACAATCATTGATGAAAGATGAAGCAAATGAAGAATCTTTATTTTGATAAGGGAAAAACCTTTTGGATTTCTCTTTTGCCCTTATTCCTTGCTCTTTATCTATTGTTCTCTATGGTATCAATCAGTCTTAGCCAGATATTCCTCTTTTTTGCTCTCATCTATTGGCTCATTATTCTCATCAGGAAAAAACAAAAGTTCATCTTCCCCTCTTTTTTCTGGCCTTTAATTATCTATGCTATCTTATCGCTTGTCTCATCCTTCCTGTCTGTCAATCCAGGGGCTAGCTTAAAAGATAGCAAAGAACTCCTTCTCTTTTTGATTGTCCCCTTAGTTTACATAGTCTTCTTTAAAGAAAGAGTGCTTAAAAAAGTCAACTTGGCACTTTTGGCATCAGCCTATCTATGTTGCCTCTATTCTCTTTTTTACTTTTTTTTCAAAGCTTCGCCAGGGGAAAGGATAGCAGGATTCATGGGACAAGTCATGACACAGGGCGGACTCCTCCTTCTTTTTAGTTGCATGGCCTTAAGCATGTTTTTCTTTACCAATGACAGAATAAAATACTTATGGGGAGTGGGACTTTTCCTTTCTCTTTTTGCACTTATCCTCACTCAAACCCGAAGTGCCTGGATAGGACTGGTCATTGCTGCGTCTCTCATCCTTTTCCTTTACAAACCTAGAGCCTTAATCATTGTGCCGCTTGCAATTGGTCTTTTTTATATCGCAAGCCCTCAACTGATAAAAAAGAGAGCCCTCAGCATCTTTAGTTTGAAAGACTCATCGAACAAGTACAGGATTGAATATATGAGAATCGGCATAAAAATCATCAAGGAATATCCGTTCTTCGGAACGGGTCCGGATACTGTGGATATGGTTTTCCAAAACCCAAAATACGAACTCTCTGAGGGAGCCAAAAGCTTTCCTCATCTCCACAATAATATCCTCCAGACAGGAGCCGAAAGAGGAATTCCAACGCTTCTCGCCTGGCTCACCTTCATGGTCTGGGCTTTTATCTCTCTTATTAAACTTCTCAAGAATAAAGATCCCACACTCCTACCATTTACCGTAGCCGCACTGGCGACGCTTTTTGCTCTCTTTACTGCGGGTCTTTTTGAGTACAACTTCGCTGACTCTGAAATCACAATGCTTTTTCTCTATATGATAACCATCCCTTTCTCTTTGGCTCGAATCCAAAAAAAGAATAACCTAAGCCGATTTCCCTAGGAGATTGTGTCGCACAACGGATATTATGTCAACCCGCTATTTGTAAAATGAGCTTGAGAGGAAAAGAAGAACGAAAGTCATGGGAGGAGAACTATGGATTGTGTACTTGTGTTTTGCTTATTAGTTTGGCTTGCAAAAACTCCATCTGTCTTGATTTTATTGATTGGCTTAACTCTTAATATAGTAGGGAGTCTCTCGATAGCTATCAGTGTTACATTTCGGCAGAAACTTCGCATAGGTTATCATAATGATGATGGAAAAATGGTCTATGTTGAAGGAAGTTTGGCAAAATCTGAGAATTTTTATTTTAAGTGGGGAGTTTATATATTGATTATGGGATTCATCTTTCAGTTTATAGGTGTACTTTTAGAATTAATTCTTAGTTAAGGCTTTCAAATATCTACTTCTTTTAGACCCGTCACTCTCAAGCCATTCTTACAACTATCAGAGGTAAATCTGTGTCGCCTAATGGGTATTATGTCAACTCGCTACATGTAAAATGACCCTGAAAGGAAAATGATAATAATATTAATCAAGGAGGGACTTTAGAAATGCGAAAAAACCAGGCTAATATCAAAAAAATTAATACTAATAAAAAAAAGAAATTCTTATACTTCGATTGGATTATTTTTGGGTTTTTTGTTCTATCAATTTTTTCAAATATTGTATTGTTTGGGACTCATCCTAAATTGATGAACCCCGTATCTATCCTTCTATTTCAATTATGGCAATTAATTTTTGTGATCTACTTTACTTTTCGAATTACGATGTTTTCTTTAACTGACAAAACGATCGAAAAGCAAAAAACCATTGCAAAAACCGCGATTAGACAAATCAGAAGTACTCAATCTATGACTGAAAACTTAATAGGGATAGTAGATTCGAAAACAGATTGCTTTAAAAATGACAAAATGATTGATACCTTAAAAGAGATAAATAATCATTTAAATAGCTTGATTATAAACATTACTTCCTCAGAATCTTCTTTTAAAGATATTCTAGGTGAAGAATTTAAAGAAGAAACCTTACTTTGGACTAAAATAGAAGAAAATTTTAATCTATTAAATGAAAAACTCATACAAGAAAAAAAGTCACGTAAGAAAGAAGAAAAAGAAGGTAAGGCACGCCAATCTGAATTACAAAATGAAATAGACGAATTGAGAGTTCGAATATCAACTGATATATCATCACTGCCCATAACTGGTCCTTCTGGTCCTTCAGGTCCTTATGGTGCTTCTAGTCCTTCTGGTTACCAATCGATATTATCTAAAGATGATTTGGCTAAATTGAGAGCTACTCCCCTCATGACCCTCATGGGAGAAGGAATATCAATTGAAGAAAAAGAACAAAAAGAAGATAAAAAAAGTTAAATAAAAAAACTGTAGGCTTTTTTCCTGGCTAGGATTCTCTCATTCTGGCTAGCGACCCCTCCGAGTTACTGTGTTGCACAACGGATATTATGTCAACCCGCTTCCTATAAAAACTCGAATCGCTAATTATAAGCGGTATATCTCGATTTCTTTAGATTTTTATTGACTTTTCATTTTAAATAATGATATAGGTAAAAAAAAAGGAGAATATCATGGGAGAAATTTCTAGACGCCAACTGTTGATCAGATTAGGTCTGCTTGCTTCAGCTGGAGTGAGCATGCCAGGTTGTTGCCTGATTAGGAAAATTCTTGGGAAACCCTGTGATCCTTTAGATACCTGGAAAAAAAATAGCAGGTCATGG
>Ga0114925_10000586_pt1 | contig 16576 bp, 20 predicted proteins | sample SumtaG_2_FD_87287 | JGI IMG/M metagenome (GOLD analysis project Ga0114925, IMG submission 87287) | Deep subsurface microbial communities from Indian Ocean to uncover new lineages of life (NeLLi) - Sumatra_00607 metaG | ecosystem: Environmental > Aquatic > Marine > Oceanic > Sediment | place... | reverse complement strand
TTTCCAAATTCTTCTAAGTTTTATCATTGAAATTGTTGTTTGACCAACATCAAATTTTTCGCCAATTTCTTTTTGTGTTAATATTCCTTCATCTAAATCTAATCTAATTTGAATAACATCTTGTTCTGTTAATATTGATCGATGGTTTTTTTCTCCTTTCATTTTTTCACTCATTAATTCTTTAGTTTTTTCTGAGTGATGTTTTCCTTCACGATGAAATATCAAATGTTCTATTTTATCCATCAATTGAAAATTATCTAAACTATTATTGCTTTCACTTTCGTCAATGTGGTGGATAACTTCATCTGATTTTAATTTGTAATTATTGAATAATTCATACATTAAAACATGAATTAATTTATGTTTAACTTTTCCATTTTTACATAATCCAATATTTAAATACCCATTATCATTTTTCCAAGGTGATAATATTTTTTCTTTAATTTTATAACATTTTTTAAAACTCTTAATTCTCCCAAAGTTAGAAACAAAATAATCTCCATCATATCCACAAATCTCTTTCCAAATTTCTCCATCAATATTTTTTAAATCTAAATTTTCACATATTTCCATTATAAACTCCTTGTTGTTTTCCTTGAATTAAAATTAAGAGAGCAGGAGAATCAAGGTTTTCTCTTTTCGATTTAAATCATGACTTTAAATCTATCTCTCATTCTTTCCATATTTAACTAGCGTAATTTTCAAATTCTGTTTTAGAATCTTCAATTTTTGTTCTGTTTGACAGTAAAATATTTAATGCGTTGTACAATTGGTTTATTCTCGCCAAAATTCCATATGTTCCAGATGTATCAAAAGTATGGTTGATGTAATCGTAACCAAATTGCCAATTATCTTCTAACCCTATAATTTCTGAATCATTATCCCATCCGGCCCCCTCAAATGCGTATACTACCGTGTCTGGTGGCACTATTTCTGTCCGATAAATATTCCAATCTGTTATATTAGTAACATTAAAATCAACTCCAAAAGTAATATAATCACCACCCTTTTCTGGTAACTTTGTAAATTCCAAATACCCACTCATATCAAGCGAGGCTACATCTAGTATGCCATATTGAATCGCATTTCGTTGTTCTTCTAAATCTTCAATTTGAATTTCAATTTGTGATGTCGAATCATCAATTGAATCAACCTGATCATCAGCATTGTTGATCATCTCTTTAAGTTTATTACTATACGCACTCATTCTTAATTATCCCATCTTTTTAAAAAGATAAGTATGAAATTCAACCTCTTTGTTATTGATATTAATTGTTTCTATATCTTTATTTTTTAATTCAAATTCATAAAACATATCTTGGTAATCTCTTCCAGAACCAAAATTTAAGAATGATTTTTCATCAAGATCATCATATTTTATAGACGTATAAATCTCTCTAAGTAAAAGATACTTACCAGTTACATACGATATTTTTGAGCATATTTTATCAATTTCTTCATCAGATACATACATCAAATGATTATATGTAAAAATGGCATCAACATATTGTAAACGTCCTTTCAAATATTTACCAGTTGATTTATACATAATATTACATTTTTCAAATACATCAGGATAAGATTTTTTAACAATACTATACACATTTGGATTAAAATCATTTCCATAATATTCTTTATTTGGATATTTTTCTAAAAAGAAGTGAAGATGTTTACCGTCACTAATACCCAACTCACATATTGTTTTAGCCCAGCGGATTTTCGAAGCATATTTTCGAACAAAATTCTCTGCCTCTTGAATTTTTTCGGGTTTGTTTATATATTGCTTTGATTTGTAAGCATGTAGCCAATATTCTTTAGCTTTTTTCCAATTTATCATTATTTATCCTTATTTTAATAATTTAATCATTTTATTAAAAACTTTATTAGATTCCAATTTATATTTCATATCTTCAATGAAGTGAATCGGTGTGTTTTTAATATTATAAACTTTTTCGTGTAATTTTTTTTGATGACCCCAAGTTATAACATTAGTTCCTAATAACATTGATATATTTGGAATTCCCGATTGTGATCCAATTGTTAAATCAGATTTTTTTATTATATCTATTGTTAAACCAATAGTTGATATTTCATTAGTCAATTTAATTTTATTGATGTCATAGAACCTGTCTTTTTCATCAGGAATATAATCTGGAGATTTACCACATATTACAAAATTATATCTATTATACATATCACTATTATATATTAAATCATATAATTGACTCCAGTAAGGCCAATTCCTCTTCATACCTTTTCTATATCTTGGAGCTAAAACAACTATTGGTTTATCATTTTTAATATATGAATTAATGGCTCGTTCATTTTCAATTCTAGGTTTCCATTTAAATGCCATATTGGTTTTTGGAAACTGTTGCTTCTGTGCAAATCTTTTATTTTCTAATTTAGGATATATATGTTCTAATACATCAAATCTTTTTCTATATTGTTTATTAAATCTTTTAACAATATTTTTATATTTATCTATTGAATATCCCATAAGTCGAAAACAATCAGCCTTAAATTTAGAGCCATCACCATCAATTCTTAACGGAACTAATATGTCTGCATACATTCCATACATATCAAATCTATCCTGTCTCGTCATAACAATAAACTTAACATTCTGTTTATGATATTTTTTGTGGTAGTAAGGGAGTATTGGAGAAAAACGAGCAAATTCCCAAAAAAGCTCACCGATGCATGGACCTAAAAGTATAGCTTTTTCAATCACTTAGCCCCCCTTAACCAACAGCTTTTTCCATTTTTAATATTTGACACTGTTCTATCGTTAACTCCAAAATTACTCATCTGATAATCTTCAAAATCACCAATCTCTTTCCATATCTCACCATTTAAATCTTGCAAATTTAAATTTTTATAAATTTCTATCACCATATATCTCCTACCAATCATTATTCAATTTTGAACTGTTTTGAATTGTTTTCATAAACTCACCAAAACTCATTTCATCAATTTTTTTCTCAGCATCTTCAAATTTAATTGAGTCTAATTGATTTTTCTGACCGCGGTGTTTTGTAAGTTTATTACATACAGATCCGGCTATATTTCCACAGTGAATACATAATTTTTTATTCAAACCAATTATATATGGTTTTCCTTTATTAACTCTTTCCATCAGTGCCCAGTACTGCTGATCATGTCTTTTGTTATGACCTACAAGTTTTGTAATATCCAAATAACCAATATCCCTGAAAAAACTAGTACTGACATTCCAAAAACCACTGCCACCCAATTTTCCAAACCTTGCGTCAACATCAGCAATTTTGTCTTTATATTGTTTACCTTTAACTCCACCTGGAGATTGTGCAATTATTCTAACCTGCTTATCCAATCCATATTTATGGACATCTTTCCATGCTTTATTTATTGTTATATCCCATCCAGGCAAGACTATAATATCATTATCCAGAATTGTTAAAAAATCACAACTTTTCCATTTTGGATCTTGCATATGATTCGTACCAAATTGATTTGATGCAACCGCTTTTGAAAAAGCATTAAATGTACTTCGTTGTGTATTGAATATATACTGAGTCACAAGACCATGTTTATATAGATTATACGCAAATTCGAAGTGCTCACGAACACGATAATTTGTACAATTATCATAAATATAAATATCGTGTGGAATAGCAGAATGCCTCTCTAATGCCTCAATACACTTTTTTGTTATGGCTAATCTATTACGAACACTTAAAAATATTTTAATCATTCATGATTCTCCAATTTAATATATGACCATGTTTTTCCAAGTTTTATATCAATCACTGTTCTTGTACTAATATTAAATTTTTCTGCTATATTTCTATTAAAAATTTCACCATTAATGTATTTATTTGATATTAATATATTTTTAATTCCTATAACATTTTTTATTGTTAATTTATTCATTCCATTCTTTTCACCGATATTAATAGAAATATGATGTCCTTTTTTTAAACCAATTTTATATGCATGTTTTTCATTCTCTGATTTAGTAACCCATTCTAAATTCTCTAATCTATTATCTGTCTTTATTCCATTAATATGATTGACTTGTAATTTATCCATATTATCTATAGGAGAGAAATTTTCTAAAACCAATCTGTGAATAAGTTTCGTCTTTCGTTTATTATTGATGTAAAAATTAACACAAGCGTAACCACTATTTAAAGGTTGTTCCTTCAATATTTTTCCATTATATGTATTTCTACCAGATTTATTTCTTTTAACTCTACCACAATTACTAATTTCGTAATCAGGAAAATCTTTTATTTTTTTCCATATTTCATTTTCCATTACGTCAACCTTTCAACAGTTTCTCAATTTTGGAATAACATTCCTCTAAATTAATGTCATCATAACAAGGAGTGATTTTGTTTACTGCATAGGAACAACACAGATGTCCGTGGCGAAAACAAGGACCGGACCCACACTTGTATTCTTCAGGTTCAATATAATCTGTTGTCTCTTTTGAATATGTGCCCATTCTAATATCAGCGGGAAAAGGACCGTATAATCCAAACACCTTTTTACCCAAAGACACACCAATGTGAATTAAAGCAGAATCAGTACTTATACACATCTCAGACAGTGATGCCATTGCGATTGTGTAATCTAATGATTTAGATATTCCAGAATAATTAAAAACACTATCTTTTGTTTTTAGACCAAGAATAAACCGATCAAGTGTATCTTTTTGGTGCGGTGAATCTGTTATAATAATTTTATATCCTAAATCGGTAATTTGTTCAATTATTTTTTCCCATATGGTATAACGAGGAGTTCTTATTGGAGAACTTGCTCTTGGTTGAAGTAGAACAAATTTATCATTTAATATACCCCAATCATTTAAAGTTGATTTTGCTTCATCAACCAGATTACTTTTAGGTTTTTGAATAGGATAAAGTTTTTCATCAGGAATAGATAAACCTAATGATTTAGTAAAAAGGTGATACGCATTTGTTTTTTCAGCTTCTCTTGTTCTTTCGATCACTCCTTCAAAGATTGCATGGTAATCAGCACTAAATAATATATTAGCTGGAAAAGGTAAATCTAGAATTTGATCAATTTCTGGAAATGTTTCTATCATAGGAGTATATTGTGGCCCACATGCGAATTTTATTTTACATGTTGAATATTGTTCTTTTAGATATCTTAGGATAGGATTAATAAAAAGCAAATCTCCAATGCCTCCGGTGCGCCATACGAGAAGAGTTTTATTATTTAAACTCTGACCATTGTAAGGTTTATAAATATTTTTAAACTTAAATTTTCCAGGTTTTAATATTTTTATTTTTCTATCGTCATCATACTTTAATTGGTTATAGATACCAAGCCCCATACAATACTGTATCTTTTTTCTCATTTTTTGAAGCTTAAATCTATTTTGTATAAATGAGACATCTTTAATACATTCAGCCACAACCATATTTGGCGGATTAGCTTTAATTTGTTCAACTGTATCTACAATACGAATATTATTTTCACTTATCCCCAATTCTTTCAATTCGAATCTTGTAATAGTTCCTTTTCGATTTTGATTTACATTCTTTCCTTTATTCATAAAATTCAATTCCCCTTTTCAAAATTTATTTATATGAATCCAAAAATTGTATTAAGAGAGAAGGATAATTGAAATTTATCTTTTCGGTAGTTAACCTATCTCTCTCATTTTTAATCGTTTATTTCATTAAACAGCCTTAAAGAAAGATTGGAAAATTCCAAATACAGTTTTCTTATCTCCACTCTTTCCTTGTTTGGCAGCGATCTCCTTTGCTTTCTTTAACATCCCTAATAATTTCTTCTTATCTGTAAAACCTTTCTTTTTTAAGTCTTCCAGATAATCTTTCATGTCATTCAATGTTAAATCACCAGATTCTTTAACTACTTTTTTTTTACTAAGTACGTTTTGAATTGCCTCGGCAATATCTTTTTTCATTTTCTTGGCTGAGGTTTGAACTGGATCGGGTGTCACGCCATCAGGTAATTCATTATCAATACTTGGTTGTTTATTTTTGACTGGTTTTCCAATTTTTGGATTAGTCGCAGATGCGACTGCTTTTTTAATATCTTTACCAGAAGTTTTGCTTTGATCTGGAACCTCTGGCATTACATTATCAACATGCTCGTCGATAGTATCATGTTCTCCTATAGGTTTTCCTTTAGATAAAACAGCATCAGAATTTCCATCTGATTTTCCTTCAATTTCTTTCTTAACATTTTTTCCAGCGGTCTTCTTATTTTCAGGAACTTCTGGAATTTCATTTTGTTCTGCTTCACCCAATATGGTATCAACTAATTGTTTTGCCTCATTAATAATTTTTTCAAGATCTTTAGCCATTTTTTAAAATCTCCTTTTGAATTAGTTTAATTTAAAAATGTCTCATATTTGTACAAGACAAAAATAATTTAATTTTAATTAATATATCCAAGTTCAACTAATTTTGTTAATATCTTAGATACACTCTCTTCCACTGTCTCCCAACGCGTCTCCACTATTTTTCATTAATCCTTCGATTAAAACTTTAGACACTTCTTGTCTGGTAAATTCTTTTGGTGGAAATTCTCCTCGACTCAACATTTCTCTAACCTTAGTTCCACTTAAAAATACGTGTTCATCATTATCATGTGGACAGGTTTTTCCAGAAGCCATTCCCTCACATTTTTTACAATAAAATGTATGTTCAAAAAAAAGTGGAGTGATATCCAATTCTTGTATATCGAACGTTCTAAAGATATGTTGGGCGTCATATGTTCCATAATAATTCCCAACACCGGCATGATCCCTGCCTATGATGAAGTGTGTACATCCATAATTCTTCCGCAGGATGGCATGAAATATAGCTTCTCTTGGTCCGGCATATCTCATATTGACTGGCATCACTGAAAACATGGTGTGTTTAGGATTGTAATATTTATCAACAATAACCTCATAACACTTCATTCGTATATCTGTGGGAATATCATCACTTTTTGTTTCTCCGACTAAAGGATGTATAAGTAATCCATCCACCATTTCAAGGGCACACTTTTGTAAATATTCATGTGCTCGATGTATAGGATTTCTTGTCTGAAAAGCGACTATTGTTTTCCACCCCTTTTCCTCAAAAAGAAGGCGAGTTTCCTTTGGAGAAAGATTATATTTGGAATATGGGTCAGGTTGAGTTTTCACCAGATCGATCTTTCCGCCAAGAAATATATTTCCCATAGAATATATTTTTTTGACGCCAGGATGAAAATCATCAGTTGTTTTATACACGTTATGGGCATATATTTCTTTGTCGTATTGGTACTTATCCTCAAGATACAGAATGGCCGCAACACCACCAAAATTGTCCACCAGGGCTATCTCTGAGTCCATGTATAGTTTACCAGCCACTGCCTGAGTTACGTCCAGTGTGATGGGAATAGTCCATGGTAAACCATTATCTAATCGCATACATTCAACTACACTCTTAAAATCTTTTCTTCCCATAAACCCTTCGATAGGACTAAAAACTCCATTGGCGATATTTTCAATATCAGTCAAAGTGTCAGTATTCACATAAACCTTTGGGAGACTTTTTCCTCTATCTATAGCCTTCTCCTTTTCCATTCCTATTAAAATCCTATTTACTAATTTTCCTCCATGTGGTTTTATAGACATTCACGTTCCTCCAATTTTATGTGTTTCCAAATTTTTCCAGTTTTTATTGCAGAAATTGTTCGACGACAAACTCCAAATTTTTCACCAATCTCTTTTTGAGTCAATATTCCTTCATCTAATAATTTCCATATCTCGATAACATCTTGTTCTGTTAATATTGATTTTGGATGATTCTCACCCTTCTTTTTTTCTCTCATTAATTCTAAAGTTTCTTCGGATGGGTGTTTAGCAAACATCGGATTATTCTCACCTTTCATTTTTTCACTTATTAATTCTTTACTTTCTTCTGAATGTTTTAATCCTGTATGATGTAATATTGTATGGTCTCCATTAGTCATCATTTGAAGGTTTTCTAAAATATTATTTTTAGTAAAATCAATGTGATGAATAACATATCCTTCTGGAATTTTTTCTATGTGAATTTCATACATTAGCACGTGAATTTTTTTAAATTTCACTTTTCCGTTTTCACATAGACCAACATATAAATATCCACCATTATCGTTTTGTTTTAATATTTTTCCATTAACTTTATCACGTTTAAAACTTTTAACTCTACCAAAATTACTTATCTGGTAATCTCCATTAAATCCTTCTATTTCTTTCCAAATTTCTCTATCAATATTTTCTAAATTTAAATTTTTATAAATTTCCATTTTAACTCCCTGTTTTTTCTCCCTTGTAAATATTAAAATAGGCAGGATATCAGGGAGTATATCTTTTCAATTTTGGTAATTAATCAAAATTTAGCCTATTTGTTCCAAATAAATTATTCAGATAAAAGATTCTTCAAAATAATCAATAAAAAACCAACAATGACAAGTGGCGCAATTGTTCCAATTCCATAAGAGATTGCTGTGATAATACCAGTTATCAAAAATATAATTACAATTATGGCACTTATCAGCGATTCTACATCCAAATTAGCACCAGTTCCAATATATTTTCTCAATTGCGGAACAGTTGTTAATAATGTACTTTTCGTATCACTCATTGGATCGTTACTTTTATATGTTGATTTAACCGCAACAGCTATTGCAACACTACTTGACACTTTATCTGATAAGGAAGGAATTGAATTCGAAATAACCCTTTTAGATAATTCATATGACTTATCAAAATCAGGTACGACTTTTTTTATATTGGTAATAATATTTTGGTTAGACAACGTAGGAACCTTAATTGAATTTATAATTTTCTTTATTTTGTTAAGGTCTTTTGATTTAGCCGAGGTTTGCAACGATGAAATTATATTCTTAAGATTCAAACTTTTCAATTTTGATACTATTGATTTAATATCTTCTGAAAGATACTCAAAGTTTTTATTTTCATGAATTTCATTAAGATAATTCTCAAGTACATCCATATTTAAAATCTCCTATTTTTTGTATTTTCTAAGTTTTTCAATATCTGTCGAAAGTTTAAATGGTTCATTGATTTCTTCATAATTAAAATCTTTAGTTTTAAATTCTTTAATTTGCGATTTTAATTCTATATTAATTGATTCTATATTAGAATACTCAGCTTCCTCCAGTTCTTCAATTACAATTTTCTTATTAGATAACTCATCTTCTACATTATTTTTAGTTTTACTCTTATTAATTATTTTTTCTATTACTGGTTTTTTATTCGGTTCAACACTCCCGTGTTTATCTTTTTTCTTCGACAAATTAACAACGTATTTATTATTTTGTTCCCATTCTTTTTCTTCATCTTTTTTCTTATTCTTATCTTCCTTTTCCTGACTTAAAATTTTATGAATTATATTTTCTAATTTCTCAATTCTTGAGTTTAATATATCATCATTTTTATTCTCTATGATAATGATCTTTGATTTGTCTTTTTCTGCTGAATTGGTGATACCGCCAGTCGTCGATATCTCATAATCATTAATACCCATTAGTTTTAACTGAGAGATAATTGGGTCAATCTTTAGATTTGTTACATCGACTGTAGCAGGCGATCTAAATTTATGTTTTCCTAAATGAAACATCATTCCTTTCGTTTTTATTTTGAGAATAATTTTCTTTTTCATATTTATTTCTCAACCTATTTATTTATTCTCAGGTGATCAATAATTCTACCTTCTTTATTAAAAACTTTTGACAGAACCACAGTTAGTTCTTTTGAAACATTCAATAATTGTATTTCAGTCATTGATGTGATCCATTTGTATGCTTCATGTTCATGTGATAAAATAACTTTTTGATTTGGATTAGTCATCTCACAAAGAAAACTATATTGAATAACTTTATGTTTTGGAAATACATACATAAATTTATCTATATATTTCAATGGTTCTACAATCAATCCTGTCTCCTCTTTAACTTCTCTTTTCAAACCGACTAATATTAATTGTGAAAGAACAAACTTATCAACCGATAGAGAAGATTTTATCTCTTTGTCACATTTACCTCTTGGAATTTCCCACTCTAAAGGCCATGAATCATTTATAGATCGTTGAATTAATAATAATTCATTCATATCCTTTTCATGATTATATCGAGTGATTATACCAGCAGAAGCGTAATTTATATTTTTGATTAATTGTTGTTCAACTATCATTTCTTCTCGGATTTCTCCATTACGTTCTTTTTTATACGATACAATTTTCATTTATATTTCCTTCTCAGGCCACATCGTCAGAATCTTCATACACGTATAACTCAATCGCAGTATTCCTAATCAATGTGACATTATCAACTTTTATTCGAAGGATTTCTCCGTTATCTACAATTGTGTAATGATCCCCATAATCGAGATTTCCGTAACGGTAATTAACTAATAAATAATCTGGATCATCAATAACTTCTGGAAGTGTGATATCAACATCTGTTGTCGCCTCAGACTCTTCTTCTGTAATAATGTGATAATATCGAGTCTTATAGACAAGCTCTTTTGTAAATACAATACTGGATGTGGCATCTGTATCTAAATTACTATCACTTTCTTCATTTAATTCCCAGTCCCAATGAGTTAATGATACTAATCTGTTTACAGGCGGTTGATAATTGGGATATACACTATATGTGCTTCCCATATTTATATTCATTTTTATATTCTCAGCCAAATAATCTGATTCAAGAACAATAAATGATGGAGCTTCTATTTCATATTCTATAGTCGTGACCAATCTCCAATCAGCTAATTTATCAGTTCCACCATATTTTGTACTTCCATCAGACATTCCAGTTAATTTAAACCATGGTCTGATATTGACTGGATATACATGTTCTGTTCTATTGGTTGTTTTTATTAATTGATCTGTAACACCGGCAGATGTCCAATCCATAGTATATGAAACACCAGTATATTCATTTGTATATTGATAATTATATAATTCATCTGGAATTATAATAACTCCACCAAAAACACTAGGATATATAATTCTATTCAAACCACCAAACATTTGAAGATATAGAACTTTTAAATCAAGATATTCATATATACTATTAACCAAAGCAATTAATTCTATCTCTCCCTTGAAACGACTAAAACCACATGTCACAACAATATTACTATCTTGATATATTGGATAAAACAACCTTTTGATAAAACCTGGTGCCAAATTTGGAAATCTCCAAAGTTGCATACCACCATTATCAGAAATATTAAAATCACCAGATGGATTCAAAATAAGTGCTGGTAAATTCGGTTGGTCAACTTCTCGATTATATTGATCATGTTTGGTAATATATTCAACTCCCTTATCGTATGTACTAACAACAGTATGTGTAAATCTTGGTTGAAGATATTCTGCAAAATATTCCAGAGTATCTTCATAAAAACATGCAAACACATTATGAATAAAAGAATAGTGATATCTATCCCTATCATTTGACATTTTAATCTCCTATATTTTCTTCATCAACTTCCAAATTAATGTAATTTCTATTTCTTTTGTTCTCCTCATAAAACTCATTTAGTAATCCTATAGAATTAGAATTGGCGATCTGTATAGCTGTGGTTCTAACAATCTTTTTATTTAACCTTTGAATGACATTTTGTTTTTCGGCAATTATAAAAATAAATTCATTTAAATATGCTTCTAATGTCAGACCATATATTAAAAGAGTATCATAGAACGTTTTCCCATCAATATCAACCTTTGATAAATTAATTGATTCATTAAATAAAAAATTTATATGAGAAGTATATTCAGGTTTAATTGACTCAAATTGATTTAGAATATCCAATTTTGGACCTTTGTAATTATGAAGATTAAGAAATGTTTCACAAAATCTAGATGATTGTAGATTTTTGAACATATTTATTTTTACACCATATTGTGCATGATCATCTTCTTTAAAATCTGGCTCTATGCCAAATAATAAAAAAGTTGATTTTTTATTAAAAAAAACATTTATATCGTAATATCCGTTTAAAAAAGGTATTCTCAAATTATACGATCTGTTGAGAGACCTGCCTAACGATAGCATTTAACAATTCTCCTTTATGTATTTCCAAATTTCTTTCATCTTATAATTCTTCTACTTCGAAATAATACTTTCAAACCAATTAGAATTATCTAATGATTCATTTTTTTCAATATCTGAATAACCTAATATTTTCAATACCTCATCACTATATTTTTCTTTATGAAATGTATTTAACTTGATTTCAACTTCTGCTTTAACAAATTCATTCACGATTTTATCTATACTTAAATCATTTGAGTAAGGCAACATTATTTTATCTTCATTATAATCTTGTTGATGCAAATCAGATATATTCAACATTTTTGATTCTGACCCTGAGATCCGTTTGATAATTTGAGCTGTAAAATTACTTATCTCAATTTCATTTATTTCAGAAAAACCATATTGTTTTAAAAGTTCATCAAATGATTTAAATACATTTTTCTTTGAATAACTTTTAAATCTCTTCATAACACATTTAACAATAATATCTTGGTTAATATCATCAAGAAAACTAAACGTAAATATATCAGTATAATTTCTCAAGGATATATACAATAATGAATTATTAATTGATGCATCATCTATTTTAGTTATCATTTTATCTTTGAAAAGTCGAATATACATTGACAGTGTTAATAAATCATACGCAAGATCAATATTCTCATTATCAAATTCGTTTGGTTTATATTTTATAATTGGAATACCAATAGGCATTGGAACATGATTTCTTATATAATTTTGAATATTATATAAGAAAAATCTTTTAGAATAATAACAAGCTGATTTTAATTCTTCATCTGTAATTGATGGTAAAGTCGAATTCATATATTTACCGATAATTTCACGAAACCCTTCAATTGGATTTGAATGTGATGTTACTGATGTTATAAATGAGTCTAAATTTTTTATATCATTTTTTAAAATATCTTCAATAAAAAAACTTTTTTGTTCTTCTTCGACTTTTTCTGAAACTTTACACAGTTCCGGAACTTCAATATCATCAATATTATTTATCATGAAATTTTCAAAATTTTTTTGTGCTTCATATAAACTATCACCATTATCTGTGTCCCATGGAGGATCAAGATCATTGGAACTATCTGATAAAGTTTTCTCCTCTGTTGATTCTTCAATTGAAGTACATTTACATACATGTTCTTTTGATGATGTTAAATCTACAATCGAAGATGGGAGCGATTTATTAAATTCTTTAATTTCTTTTAGTTCATCTAATATGTAATTTAAAGATGCCCTATTCGATATTTCAAATGGTAATCCTATATAATTCCTTTTGAATGATTTGAATAATTCAACAATAGTTAAAAATAAATTATATGGAATTACAATTATTCCAAAATCTGTTGCTGAATTTGCAATAAGAATTAAAACTGCTCTTTTACCTGTATTTTGAGATGTTTTAAATCCCAATTTAAAATTCTTATTATTAATTATTTTCTTTATTTCTGATCCACCATTTTTATAAATATCATCAATATTTATTGTGATATCTTTAATTGAAGATAATAGATCTAATATATTTTGATATTTTAAATTAATATTATATCTTATTTTATCATTGAAAATACTTATATTTAATATTGGTGTTGAATATGTTTTAAAATCAATTGTATTTGAATTAATTGATATTTCTATACTTGAACCATTTTGATTAAATTCTGTATCTTTGTGTGCCAGATATTTCTGATTAAACCATATATAATTCTCTCTATCTATCATTATTTAAATTTCCTTTCAAATTTTTTTCTATCATCTAATAATTTTCTAATTTGAATGACATCTTTTTCTTTTAATGTTGAATTTGGATTATGTTCATCTTTCATTTCCACTAATCTCTTTCCATATCTCACCATCAATATTTTCTAAATCTAAATTTTTATAAACCTCACACATCTTATAAACTCCTTCCAAATTTATCCTTCAATTAAAATTAAAGAGAAGCAGGAAATTGAAGGTTATTTCTTTTCGAGCTATAGTCTCTATCTTCTCTTTATTAATATGTTATAACAACTGTTAAAAATGAACCCACTATTTTTACAAATCTATAAATATGTTGAATAACAATTGAAATTCAGTTGTTATGGGTTCATTTTGAATGTGGTGTTAATAAATTATTAAAATAATAATTAGAAAGAATAAGTCAAAAACAATTGAATCATAAAGTCTTTCTTTAGGACTGAATGTGAGACGAAAGTCGAACATTCATGTCCGCTGTAATATAATTACGAGCGCTTAAGCGCGAGAATAAAAAGAACAAAAAAAATAATAATTGAACTAATAACTATAAGTTATAGACAATTAATGTTGATTTATTATTGTAATAATGTTGTTCTAAAATAGCCTCAGAAATAGCCCAAATTTATCCAAGGAGAGTATTTTTTACTTGCTTAGGTAGTATTTACACAAATATAAAATAATCGAAATTTGGAGGTTTTTAGACAGGAAAAGAACCAGATATATTTATTTTATTTATTATATCTGGTTCTAAAACAATGTGCATTTGTCCATTTTATTTAAAATATTTTTTTAATAAATCAGAAATATATATTTTATTTGATTTTCCATTTGAATATAAATTTATATATTTCAATTTATTTGAATTATCTATCATTGGTTTTATCATTTTTCCAATATATGTATTATAGCCTTCTTTTATTCTCATAATTCTTCCAAAATTAGATATTCCATAATTTGGGTATTGTTCGATTTTTTTCCATACTTCTTTTTCCATAATTCCTCCAAAATAAATCCATCCCTAAAAACAATAATAATAATTATATTCATGTATTCTATGTTCTTATTGCTCCTTCGTCGCATTCATGAATTATAGCGAACAAGATCAAAAAACCAATCTTGTTCTAGTTCTCTCTAAATTCGTTAAACTAATTTTATTTCAAATTCAAGAATTTGTTCCCACTGGGTCGAGATAAGTTTGGAAATAAATTCATCTACTAAAACATTAATATAAATTTTATTTATATTTTAAATTATTAATTCAATTTATTTGTTTTCTCTGTTCTTTTCTCCTCCTTTCAGTCGGTTATTATATTCTAACGAAAATGATTAAAAAGCCAATCATTTTCTATCTTCGATGTTTTCTTTTCTTCTTTTACTTATATAGAAATATGTTATCGCAAAAGTGAAAATGAACTCACTGCAAATAAAATTCAGTTGTCATTCAACATATTTATAGATTTGTAAAATAGTGAGTTCATTTTTTATATGATATGAACATATTATTAAATGGATAATACATCCATAAATTTCAAAGGAGGAATTATTAAAATGACAGGACCAATAATGCCAAGTAATGTATGTAGTCAATGTGGATTGAGTCATCCACCACTACCAGAAGGTGCAAGATGTCCAATGGCAAAACATTTAACAACAGATGGAGAAAATATTGATTATGGAAATTTCTTAGCCAATTTACAAAATATTGTGGCTAGTCAAATCGATATCAAAAAGATTCAAAAACCAAATAGTATGTTTGCAAAATTAACCGTAGAGTTTATGAAACTCGTAGAAAATTATGAAGAGAAAGAAGTTAATTAATAATGATTAAAAATGATTTCGTTGAAGATACATGTGATTTAATTGATAAAGTTAAAGAAGTATTAAAAGAACATAAAGTAACAACATTAAATAGTTATAAATTAAAAGATAAGTTTTATTTAATCACGGATTTCATGATTATTACATATTTAGAGAAAGATCAATTAATTGATATAGCCTTCCATATTGCGACAAGACCTGATATATCATCGTTCTTCACATTAATATTGACAGATTTTAACGAGATAAAAGATATTAATATTATGGAAGTATTTATAAAAGATGAACATGGTAATGTTTTAACAGGCAGTAAATGTATTGAAGAACATCAAAAAAATGTAAAGGACGAAATAATTAAAGATTTTATAGAGAATCAAATTCAAATGCACTATCTTCAGACAAGTCGTGTTGGAGAAATGTGTTAATATGATGTGTGGAGAAAGATCAGTAAAAATAGAATAAAAAGAAAGGAAATTAAAATATTGGATTTAATGAATGGACTTTGGGTAGAAAAATTCAGACCAAAAACATTAAAAGATTTAGTCCTTCCAGACAATGATAGAGCAAAATTTCAGGAATATATTGACAATAAAGAGATTCCGAATTTATTATTTGTTGGTCCTCCTGGAAGTGGAAAAAGTTCACTTGCAAGAATACTAACATCAAAACAAGGAATACTATCACATCCATCAAATAATCTTTTGTCTATAAATGGATCAGCTAAGAAAACAAGAGGAATATCATTCGTTGATGCTATTATAGAACCTTTCTTAAAAACAATGCCATTTGGAAATGATAGATTTCGAATTGTATTTGTTGATGAATGTGATTTCATGACAACTGAGAGTTTTGAATCTCAACGTGGAATTATTGAGAAATATGAGAGCAATGGTCGTTTTCTATGGACTGCTAATTATCTTTCTAAAATTCC
>Ga0114925_10000585_pt1 | contig 16581 bp, 9 predicted proteins | sample SumtaG_2_FD_87287 | JGI IMG/M metagenome (GOLD analysis project Ga0114925, IMG submission 87287) | Deep subsurface microbial communities from Indian Ocean to uncover new lineages of life (NeLLi) - Sumatra_00607 metaG | ecosystem: Environmental > Aquatic > Marine > Oceanic > Sediment | place... | reverse complement strand
TCACTTTCGTCCGGAAAGTGATGAAAAAGAAAAAATCCTGATAATCGTGTAAATCCTGTCTAAAATAAAAATGAACATGAATAAAAATAAAGAAGAACGAAAATATCCATTGAATCAGATATATTTCTACCTGACCGAAGGCTGCAATCTCCGCTGCCGGCACTGCTGGATTGCGCCTAAATTCCAGAATGAAAACCGCGCCTATCCTACGCTTTCCCTGGATCTGTTCAAATCGACCGTTGAGCAGGCAAACCCCCTGGGCCTGTCCGGTGTAAAATTGACCGGTGGAGAACCTTTGCTACATCCTGAGATTGAGAGAATCTTGGATTACATAAAAAGTCAGAACCTTAATCTTACAATCGAAACCAACGGTGTCCTTTGTACCCCCGACATTGCCCGCCAGATAAGCGAATGTAAAAATCACTTTGTCTCGGTCAGCCTGGACGGTGCTGACGCAAGCACTCATGAGTGGGTTCGCGGTGTTGCCGGATGTTTCGAATCTGCCCTGCAAGGGATAAAAAACCTTGTCAATGCAGAAATAAAACCGCAGATCATCATGAGCATCATGCGACGCAACAAAGATCAGATGGAACCGCTTGTACGGCTTGCAGAATCGATTGGGGCAGAGTCGGTTAAATTTAACCTCACAATGCCTATAGCAAGGGGAAAGAAGTTGCACGAAAGCGGAGATACCCTTTCAATTGAGGAACTTGTTGAGTTGGGGGCGTGGGTGGAGAACAGTCTTTCCGATTCAACCGATCTGCGCCTTGTCTTTGATCACCCGACAGCTTTCCGTCCTTTGGGCAGGATGTTCGGAGATAGCGGCGATGGATGCAACAGATGCGGAATACTCGGCATTCTGGGCGTACTGGCCAACGGCAACTATGCCCTTTGCGGTATCGGAGAGAATGTGCCTGAACTGGTTTTTGGGCACACAGCAGACAACCGCCTTGAAGATGTATGGAAAACAACAAAGGCTCTAAATGAATTGCGAGAAGGGCTCACCCACCGCCTGGAGGGCATCTGCGGGGAATGCCTCATGAAGGACATCTGCCTGGGAAGCTGCATCGCACAGAATTTTTATAGAAACAAGCATTTGTGGGCCCCTTTCTGGTATTGCGAGGAAGCTAGAAAAGTCGGACTTTTTCCAGAAACCCGGATGCATCCGGCCGTTGGATGAGTGATTTTCTGTGTTGAGAAATCTCCTTTGCGCATGTAATGAGACCTTTTAAAAACGTCCCCTTTCGCCCGATCCCGGTGTCAGGCTCAAATTTAAATCCTCAAAATACTCCGTGTATTCCTGTGGTTAAAATTTTCGCCTTCCATGGCCTTGAACAAAATTGAACCTTTTTTAAAGGTCTCATAATGTACCCGCTTTGGTTATTGGCTTAAAAATAGTATCCATCGTCTTGAATATTATTTTTCTCAAAAAAGGTTATCCCCTGAGTTCTTATGTGTTGACAAAAAAAACGAAAAAGAAATATTGTTTGATATAAAACAACTCACCATCAAGGCTTTTTAGGAATTATTAGTATGAAATGGACACCTCCCAAACTTATGAGTCTCATTGCACCCACATCATACGGTGCGCTATGTAGTATTGGTGATAGCCCAGGCTATGGATGCAACGCTGGCAGTGGCGACGCGGGGGGATGCTCCGGCGGACAAGGCGCTTCCGGAGACAGTTGCAACGAAGGCAATAGCGCACTGAATGGTTGCGGTGGCGGTGGTAGTGCAATAGGTTATTGTGGGGGCGGCGGGGGCCGAACATATTTATAGATCGCTATAGGACACTAAGCTGCGCGAGAATCATGCCCAACCGGATGCCATATTTCAAGCCCGGCAGCACCATCACAATGGGAAGCACCCACACCATTACTCCTTCAACAAACCTTGGTCTCACCCTCTTAAACCACGCTCAGCCGGTTAGTTAGATTGCCGAGAATGAATACTTTAAGCTTATGTTTTGAACTTTTGCAAAACGCCCCCTTTTGCCCTATCCCCGTGCCCGCCCCGTGCAATTCGAAGCCCATTTCTCTGGGGCGGTTAAAATTTTCGTCTTCCTTAAACCTGAACCCCGGTTAAATATTTAAATTTAACTGGGCAGGCAAAATTGAACATTTTTCAAAGGTCTCGTTTCAAACAAGGTGAATATATTGGATAGATTGCCAGACGACAGCAGAGCACTCTCAAAGGAGAAACTGGATAGCGTGCTCATCAATAGAGCCTTCCACCTGTCATTGAGTGATGGAACTAGCTGGTGTCTAAGGGGTGATCATCCCAACTTCCAATTGACAAGGAAATTGGCAACCATAATGGAGCTCGATGAAGGTGCCATAAATGGTTCCCATGAACTTATCTTCTGCAAAAGTGCTAACACACATGTGGTTTTAAACAGAATGATTGATTCGCCGCCCTCTAAATCGTGTTCATATGGGGGGCGTAGCTACTTGCCTTTTTATTATCATCGTACCCTTCGTCTATGGTGCAACAACAGTATTCCTGATTTTGAATGTGAAGTTTTATTTAATAATGGTGCAAAAATCGATTTTATTAGTATGTGGTTTGCGCTTCATCCCATCTATCAACGAAGCATATGCAAGGGCGGGTTACCCTTCCATGCCGGATTAGTCGAACTGGATGGTCGGGGAGCCTTGTTGGCCGGATCGGGTGATACGGGAAAATCGACATGCTGTCTTCGCCTCCCGGATCACTGGAAGCCATTATGTGATGATGAAACACTGGTTGTTTTCGACAAGCAGAAAAAATACCGGGCTCACCCCTTTCCAACCTGGAGCGATTATATATGGAGACAATCAGAAAAAACATTGGATGTTCAGTATTCTGTACCGCTTTCAAAAGTATTTTTTCTTGAGCAGTCCGATATCGATGAGGTGGTCCCTATAGGAGAGGGGGAGGCAGCCCTTCTTATGAGTGAATCCGCCATGCAGATATGTGAAAAGTTCTGGAGAAACGCGAGTGAAGAGGAACAAAGGAAGTCTAGGGAAAAGCTTTTCAACAATGCCTGTAAAATGGCAAAGCAGATCCCGGCCTATCGCCTTGGCGTTAGCCGCCATGGAAGATTCTGGGAAAAGATGGAACAGGTCCTCGTCTGACAATTCCGCATTGGATGCGGAAGGGATGAAGATGACCCCGGTTAAACAAAAGAAAATACTGGTTTAACTGGTCAGGGAAGATGAGAAGGCGGAAGAAAGTAAGCAGAAGGCAGAGGGCGGAAGAGCAGAAGTTGAGAAGATGAGAAGCTAAGAAGATCAGGGGCATAGGGCAGAAAGCAGAGGACAGTTGTCAGTAGGGAGTATAGAGTAAGCAGTAGGCAGAACGCTTTGCGCCAATTACTTTTCACTTTTCACCTTTCACTTTTCACCTTTTACCTTTAACTTTTCACGTTTTACTGTTCACTATACATGACACGCCATATGAACTATACCGGACCGAGCATGAATCCGACACTGAAAGCGGGTGACGGTCTGTCCGTAATTCCTTACGAGAACAGGAAAATACACATTGGAGATGTCGTCGTTTTCCCTCACCCTGAAGGGAGCCATAATGTCGTCCACCGGGTTGTTGCAGTCGAATCAAATGGCGTGAGAACCCGGGGAGATAATAGCCTCAATGTTGATTCATGGGTTTTGCGTCCCGAGGATATCATGGGACGTGTTGTTTCGGTGAAGCGGAAGAATAAAAATATAATGATTCGCAGGGGAATATGGGGCAGGATATCTGCCTCGACACTTTGGATATTAAAACAAATCAATTTAACGGCTTCCAGAATCCTCCATCCCGCCTACCATGCGCTGGTCAAATCCGGCATCTTTAGAAAATGCCTCCATTTCTTTCCAAAAACACGGGTCCTGTCATTCAACAGGCCTGAGGGGAAAGAATTCCACCTGATTATGGCAAATCGTGTCATCGGCCGGCGGCTACCGGGAAATGACGGCTGGCAGATCATGCGGCCATTTCGCCTGTTCGTGGATGAAGCCGCACTTCCAAAGAAAGCCTAAAACCTGCATAAATAATCTAAAAGTAGTTTGAGCTTAGTGTCCTTTGGCCGAACTCTTTGACAGGATCAACAGGATATTCAGGATACTTTTTATCCCATTTTCATGATGAAAATGGGATAAGGCAATCCGCCTTTAGACAGAATTTTCATGAGAAAAAATGCATTTTTAAAACAAAAAGTGAAGCACGCGCTGTCTACCCCGTAGGTCCGGAAGATCGTACTGGGGCGTCTTGACCGCGCAATACGCTTTGTATGGGAAGCCGGGCCGGGCTGGACCATTGCCAGTCTGGCCCGGCGTTCTTTTACAGGGTGTACTGCCGCTTCTGGCCTAAATATTTCATGAACAAAGTCGATTTGATTTTATCGAAACCGTTAAATTAACAAATCTATTTTGCTCGCTCGGAGTGCCCATAGCCATGCTGGAAGGACATAAATTCGGCCGGATTCGGCTTCCAATTGTTCTTCTTCATTAAGCGTTATTACCGCTGCCTCCCTTAGTCCACACTCTTGCATTGCATCATTGAGGGCTTTTAGCTCCCGTGTTCGTGTACCCGGGTTTTGCAAGTCCGCAGTCACCTGGAACAATGATCTCCTGCCCTGGCGATCGGTTACCAGGAAATCCACCTCATGTCCGCTTTTTGTCTTATAATATTCGATTATACCATATGATCGGCGCAACTCCGTAAAGACAAAATTTTCCAGCAGGTGACCCCAGCCCTTCTGAATTCTGCGAGAACATGCTTCCACAAGCCCGGTATCAATGGTGTAAATTTTTCGTGGGTTCACCATTCGGACTCGCTCTGAACGCGTGTGAACATGTACCTGGAAAAACAAATAGGCATCGGACAGGTGGTCGAGATATTCATGAAGGGTATTTTTCCCACAGGCGACACCCTGTGATCTTAGATCGTTATAAAACTTATTCACACTAAACAGACCGGCCGTTGCATTCATCAAGTGCCTGATCATATAACGAAGCGGGACCGTCTTGGATATTTTGTGGCGTTCCACGAGATCGCGCAGGATGACCACATCCAGATAGTCCTGGAGGATGCGGATACGGTATCCGGCATCAATTCCCTGAACTTCCGGAAATCCCCCCTCCAATAGATATGACGCCAGTCTATTTTCTAAAAGCGCACGCTTTTTTGAACCCGGACGAGTGCAGTCGCCTATGTCGACCATAGTATGTTCGAGCATCTCTTGGAAACTGAAAGGAAATATTTCAGTAGAAATGGAACGTCCTCTTAAACTCGTGGCTATTTCACGGCTTAACAATTTAGCTGACGAACCTGTCAGGCAGATGTGGATGTTTTCCGTATCCAGTAACCGTCGGATGAACCGTTCCCAGCCAGATATATTCTGAATCTCATCAAAGAAGAATGTACACTCTTTGTCACGGAGATGGGGATAACGACGGTAATAGACATCCGGTATCTTTTGCAGATCAGTGACTGTCATGGGAAGCAGCCGCTCATCTTCTAAATTCAGGTAGAGGATGGATTCTTTTGGTATTCCCTTTGATAGCAAATCCGATATGGCTTGAAAAATAAACCATGTTTTCCCTGATCTGCGCATACCGATAACCGTGTCGATTTTATTCGGCAGCCAGGGCAATTTGGCATGGCGGCGGGTGAATTTCGGCAGATCTCTCTCTTGAAAATCTGCTATTAGGTGTTCTATTATTGTTTCCATACGAAACATTTATCTCTTTTTTAAAGACAAATCAAGTAAAATTTGTCTCTATGCGAAAGACAATTAGCATAGACTTGATAAATTGGAACCAAAATTAAATATTTTGTATTAATCATACGAATTCAGCCCTAATTTACGAACATCTTACGTCGATGGTCCTGTTGAATAATAATATGCAAAAAAATGACTTTATAAGGAAAAAAATAAAACAAGCGCTGCGCATCGACCGCGCGATACGCTTTGTATGGGAAGCCGGGCCGGGCTGGACCATTGCCAGTCTGGCCCTGGTTTTTTTTCAGGGAGCCCTTCCGCTTCTGGCGCTCTATGTCATGAAGCTGATCGTAGACGCGGTCACGTTCGCTATGACAGCCCCGGACAAGACCGCGGCCTTCAGGCATGTGGCGCTGCTCATCGGTCTGGCGATTGGGGTGGCGATGCTCAATGCCTTCTTCCAGATGATCTCCGGCCTTTTAAAAGAAGTCCAAGCCCTGGAAGTCACCGATCATGTACAAAATATCCTCCATGCCAAATCGATTGAAATAGACCTGGCATATTATGAAAATCCGCAATATTATGACACCCTTCACCGAGCCCAGCAGGAAGGCCCCTACCGCCCGACCCGAATCGTCAACAATCTGATGCAACTGGGGCAGTCTGGAATTTCCCTGGTGGCAATGGTGGGACTTCTTTTTTCCTTTCATTGGTCTGTTGCGCTGGTTCTGTTTACTGCTGCCATACCCGGCGTGCTTGTGCGCTTGAAGTATTCCGAAAAGATGTATCGCTGGCAGCGGGATCGAACCCAGCTGGAACGACGAACTAATTATTTTAACTGGATGCTCACCGGGGGAACTCACGCCAAGGAAATCCGTCTTTTTGGTCTGGGAGACCTATTCAGCAGCCGGTTTAGTGATTTACGCAGAAAACTTCGCCGGGAAGAATTGGAAATCAGCCGAAAACGTTCTGTTGCGGACTTTGGCGCTGAGGCTGTCGCTACTTTAGCTGTATTCGGCTGCTTTGGCTTCATTGCATATCGTACCATTCGCGGAGGCATTACCCTGGGCGATATGGTCATGTACTTCGGTGCTTTTCAGAGGGGTCTCAGTTTTCTTCGCCAAATGCTGGGCGGGCTGGCCGCACTTTACGAAGACAACCTGTTTATATCCAATTTCTATGAGTTTCTCGATCTTGAACCCAGGGTCGAAGAACCGGTCCACCCCAGCCCGGTTCCCCGGCCCATGAAACAGGGAATCGTACTGGACCGCGTTTGCTTTAAATATCCAGGCGGCAACCGGGAGGTCATTAAGGATATCTCGCTGAGTATTCGACCGGATGAAGTCATCGCCCTGGTGGGCGAGAACGGTTCAGGTAAAACGACTCTCATAAAACTGATTTGCCGGCTCTACGATCCTTCTCAAGGGATCATCACATTGGACGGTATTGACCTCCGTCAATTTGAGGTGCCGGCCCTTCGCCGTGAAATCAGCGTTATCTTTCAAGACTATGTCCAATACCATATGACGGCCCGGGAAAATATCTGGTTCGGAAATATCGATCTGGCCCCGGACTCGGAAAAAATTGAAAAGGCAGCCGAACACGCCGGTGCCGGAAATCTGATTTCCAGCCTGCCCAAAGCCTACGATACGATCCTGGGCAAATGGTTTGAGGACGGAGAGGAACTCAGCATCGGCGAGTGGCAGAAAATCGCTCTGGCACGGGCCTTTCTGCGTGAATCCCAGCTTATCGTGCTTGATGAACCCGCCAGTTCTCTGGATGCAAAGACCGAATACGAGGTGTTTAAGCGATTTCGACAACTTCTGGAAGGTCGCGCTGCAATCCTGATCAGTCACCGGTTTTCCACCGTTCGGATGGCGGATCGAATATATGTGCTTGATGAAGGGCAGATAATGGAGGATGGCTCTCATGAGGAGCTGATGAAATTGGGTGGAACATACGCGGATTTATTTGAGAAGCAGTCGAAGTACTACAAATAGATAAATAGAACACGAAACCACGAAATTTTAAAAGCACGAAAAACATTTTAGACCCCGATGAAATAGGTTTTACCCTGGTTAAACATGGCTCCGCGTTTAACGGGGTAAACATTTCATTGGGCAAGCAGGATTTACAAGATCATCTGAATATTTTTTGCCTTTCCTGATGAAAGTCAAAAACCCAATCTTTCGCAGAGGGAAGCCAATCCTTTAAAAAAATAAGGACCACCTCCCGATTAGTTGTAGTTAATTAGGGCAAAATAAGTAGGTCATCTATAGTTGAGTAAGTGTGATCCCAAAGGGTACAAGGGGTCAAGAAATCAAGGCCCGCCCTGTCGCGACGCGGTGATTACTTAAAGTATAGGCTAAGCTTCATAATGATGATAGTTTATTGACAATATAGTAAGGTTAATCGGTCTGGGCCAGGGGGCCGAGTGTTTTGATAATTTCAAGGAAAAAGAAAAATTATGGTTTCAGGAGGCCTGGACGGTTGTTGATATTACAGAGATGGTTTGAACCGCAGAATATCCAGCACGGAATGTCAAATTTCGAAGGTTAGCTTCATCACTCTGCTTTTCCGTGTTCGATATTTGATATAAGATGCAGGATGCATGATTCAGGATACAAGATTTAGGATAAGGGGAAATCGCTGAAAAAGTTACTCAATGGACTGCGCTTTGCGCCATGCGCCATGCGCCATGCGCTAAACGCTCCACGCTCCACGCTCCTTGCTCCCTGCTGTCTTCTGAACCTTGAACCCTTTAATAGGAAATCATGCCACTAAGCTTTCTGATGGTTTTGAAAAAGTTTTTTTCAGAACAGTACCTGCATCGAAAGCGAGGCTTAGCAGGGCGGGGATGAGAAATATGGTAAAGACCGTGGAAATCAACAGTCCCCCCACCACGACGCTGCCGAGACCGCGGTAGAATTCGGAGCCCGCGCCGGGAGAAAGGACCAGAGGGAGCATTGCCGATACGGTTGTAATACTGCTCATATAAACGGGACGGATGCGCGTGCGCACGGATTCGACAATCGCATCCCGGTGTGTCATGCCGCTGTCTCGAATATTATTTAAAGATTGATGCACAATCAGGATGGCGTTGTTGACAACAATCCCCACCAGAATGATGAAACCGAGCATGGTAATGATATCCAAAGGTTGATAGGCAATAAAAAGATTGACCAGCAACAGGCCCACGAATCCGCCGGCCGCGGCCAGCGGAACGCTGAACAGAATAATAAAGGGATAGAAAAAATTCTCAAATAGAGCCGACATGAGCAGATAGGCGATAACAATTGCCAGAATAAAATTCCACATCAGGGCCTTTCGGGTGCGCGTCAAGTCGTCAGCCGTACCACCGAGGTTAATGCTGTAAAGGCTTGAAAGCGCGCCGCCGGCCTTGATGGGTCCCACCACCTTCTCTTCTACAATCTCCATAGCGGTTTCAAGGGCCGTTGCCCGATCCGGGATGATCTGGATCGTGATGGCCCGCTCCGAATCGATATGATTGATCTGATTCGGCCCTTCCTCAAGGCTTATATCCGCCACCGAGCTCAGGGTTACCTTTTCACCGGACGGCGAGACAATCGGAAATCCGGCCAGATCCTGAGTCCGTTCTAGTTTCCCTTCTTTGTTTTTTACAACCAGATCGATTTCATCCCCGTGAAGACGATACGTACTGGCTTTGGCCTCATCCACAAGGGCGGCTACGGTTACGCCGAGGTCTGATGTGGTCATGCCGATACGGGTCAACCGTTCACGGTTGGGGATAATGCGCATCTCGGGGTTTCCCAGGTCCAAACCGGGTATCGGGCGGACCTGCGCCGTCGGCAGGAACTGTCTCGTTTTTAGAAAAACCTGCAGTCCAAGGTTGATCAGGGTCGGCAGATCCGGCCCCTTTATTTCGACCTCTATAGACCTGCCTTTGCCGATACCCCTGGTAAACAGGCTGGGCTGTTGAACGATCGCAAACATACCGGGGATCTTCCCCAGTACGCCCTGGACATAGGGCATCAGTTCTCGGGTCCTCTCCTGGACTTTCGAAATGATTCCCATAAAAACAGACTGCCCCACGGCAACGTAGAAAAAATTACTGATCGGCGGGAGATTCAGTTTTTCGGCAAACTCGTTTTTTTTGTCGTGTTCGATGAGGGGAAGAATATCTTTTTCAATGGTGGCGCCGATATTCTCAAGCTCTGTCAGGTTGTACCCCGGGGGCGGCAAAAGAATACCGAACAACATCTCCCGGTTGCCTTCAGGTAAATATTCGGTCTTCGGCATCAAAAAAACCGCCAGGCCGATCGCCAGGCATGTCATAATAACGATAATCCCCAGACGTGCGGTTACAAACCCGCACATCCAGTAAACAAATTTCGTAATGACATTAACAAAACCGCCGGCCAAAGCGTTAAGCCCTTTGCTGATAAAACGGACAGGGCTCCAGATAAGACGAAACACCCCTTTGGATTTAGATGCTTTATTCTGATCTTTATTCACCCTGCCCAGAATTCTTGCAGACAGGGTTGGAATTACTGTAATGGAAATGAGCAGGCTTAACGCCACTGCGCTGCTGATGGCAATGGCAATGTCACGGAAGAGCTGGCCGGCCTCTTCCTGTACAAAGACAATGGGAAGAAAAACAGCAACAGTGGTCCCCGTACTTGCCAGAACAGCCCCCCAAACCTCAACAGCACCGTCGTAGGCGGCCTTTGTTCGGGGTTTGCCCATCTCTCTGTGGCGGAAGATGTTTTCAAAAACCACGATGGAGTTGTCCACCACCATTCCCACGGCAAAGGAAAGACCCGCCAGGCTGACCACATTAATGTTCCGTCCCATGAGGGTCATCACCAGAAAGGTCCCGATCACGCTGATCGGAATGGCTATGGATACGATAATGGTACTGGCTATATTTCTCAGGAATAAAATCAGAACAATAATGGCTAATGAACCGCCCAGATAGATATTATTTTTAACAAGGTTGATTGCACTGTAAATGTAGTTGGTCTCATCATAGGCCTGAATAATTTTCAAATGCCTTTCTTTTAATAGACCTTCATTCAGACCTTTCAATGCGTCTTTCAGCTTCTTCATTACCACCAGAACATTGGATCCGGGTTCGCGCACGGCGTTCAAAACGATGGTCGGAATTCCTTCATGCCGCACGACGACCCTTGGATCTTTATAACCGAGTTTAACATCGGCAATGTCGCGCACGGCAACGGGAATGCCGTTTACCCTTTTAACGATCACATTGGAAACATCCGCTTCACTTTCATACTCGCCGACCGTTCGTGCAATATAGCGCCGTTTTCCCTCGTCAAAATCCCCGGCACTGATATTTTTATTTTCGACATCCAATGCCCGCATGAGCTCGGGAATCGTAACCTTCCGTGCCGCCAGCGCGTCCGAATCCACAATGACCTGAAGCTCGCGTTCCAGGCCGCCGTATACATTGGAAGACGAAACCCCGGAAATACGCTCCAGCCGGGGTTTAACATGCTCATCTATAAAATCGTATTCTTGTTGCAGTTTCCCCTGGTATCCATCCTGAGCCTCCAATATCATCCACGCAATGGCTGTCTCGCGTCTGCCTCCGGATTTTATAATCGGTTTTTCAATATCGTCCGGATATTCTTTTACCCGTTCAAGACTGTTTGAAACTCTGAGCAGCGCTTGATCGGTATGTGTACCGATCTCGAACATCAGATTGATATAGGCCTGACCGTCACGGCTCTCACTGGTCATCTCTACGAGACCGTCCAGATTTTTGAGCTCTTCTTCCTGGGCATCGACAATTTCGCGTTCCACTTCAACAGGGCTTGCACCGCGCCACGTCGTAATAACGGAAATTTCCGGGAGATCGACGTTCGGGGTGAGCTGAATCGGAATCCTGAAAAGGGAAATAAGCCCGAACATAACGAGCAGGATCACACCGACTGTAACGGTAACCGGCTTCTTTATGGCACTATCAACAAGTTTCATATCTCACTAAGAACTATAAATGATAAGATAAATCACGAAAGCACGAAAGTTTGAAAACACGAAAATTGAAGGTTTCATAAAAAGTTAAAAAATCGTGTCAGTTCCGCAAAGCCTATCCTCAACCTGATCGGGGAGCGAGAGTCCATAATAACTTGAAATAACTGGGTTCCTGCCTTCCAGGGAAAACCAAATATGGGGCAAAGAGGCCTTTTTACGAGCTCATTAAAATTAATTTACGATTCTTTTTTCAATGTTGTGTTCTTTGAAGTTATTGTTCTCCATTGCACAAACTCTTTCGTGCTTTCGAAATTTCGTGTTTTCGTGATTCTTATTATTTTCTTTCGTGCTTTCGACCTTTCATGTTTTCGTGATGAATTCCCTTTTACTTTTTACTTTTCACTTTTCACCTTTCACTTTTCACCTTTTACTTTTTACTTTTCACCTTTCACTTTTGCACACTCACCGCCTGTCCCGGTCTGAGACGTTCATTACCGCGGATGACCACCGGCGCCCCGGGAATGAATTTTCCCTCTACCGCCACATTTCCGTCATAGTAGCCGAGGATTTTTACAACCACCGGCACGGCTTTTCCGCCGGCCACTAAATAGACCATCCGGTTGTTTCCCATCGTAACAACAGCATCTTTGGGTACCAGGAGGGCATTTTTTTTTGTCGAAAGGTTAAACGTAACCATGGCCTCCATGCCGCTTTTGATCTTTAAGCCCGGATTTGGCAAGTTTATCCTCACCGGAAAGGTTCTGGCGTCGGGATTTCCCTGGGGCAGGACTGAAGATATCTTTCCTGTTAGCAGGTCGCTTGATATACTTTTGACCCATACCTTGACTTTGTTTTTAGGGGCGAGCATCACCACATATCGTTCCGGGACATCCACGGTGATGCGAACTTGTCCAAGGTCCACCAGGGTAACCACGGGTCCGCCGGCATTGATCCATTCTCCGACCTGGGTGTGTTCTCTGGCAACAAACCCTGAAAACGGGGCGATGACCTGTTTTTGTTTGATGTCATATTTAAGACGCTCAATGTCGGCTTCGCTTCGCAACAACTCATTTGAAAGTGCCAGGTGAGCGTAGTGCGCGTTGTCATATCTCTTTTCAGCCACACTGTTTGTTTCTTTGAGCTTGCTGACCCTTTCCAGTTCCTTTCGAGCATTCTGGAAGTTCGCCCGGATCTTCCCTCTCTCCGCAACGGCAGCTTTTAAGCGAAGATTTAAATCAATCGACTTTAACCGGACAAGCAATTTTCCCTTTTTAACAAAATCGCCTTCTTTGATTATGAAATATTCCACCACACCCGAAGCCTCTGAAGCGACCATGCTGGTTGCGATGGCTTCTGTTGTGCCGATCAGAGATACCTGTTCTGAAACCATCTTTTTTTCCACCTTGGCAACTCGAACCGGAACCGGCGGAGGCCCTTTGCTTTTACCGGCATCTCCGGCCAGCGCGCCCGGCATCGAAAGAAAAAAAGTCAGCGCAGCGACAAATAAAAATCTTGAAAAAGCCGACTTGTTAAACAGATTTAGCATTCATCACCTCTTTTATTTATACAGCGCAATTTCTTATTATAAATATAATCCTGAATGATCGTAAACAAGCTTAAAAAGATGAAGATACTCATCTATATGTAAAATTCAATCAGGTCAAGGTTTTAAAGAAGATTACCTTGAATCCAAGTAAACCCCAACGTTGCAAAAGCCGGTAAAATACGGTTCAATCAATATCCCCTTGCTCCTAACATATCCTGTGTTATATTCTTTTAATGTTTTCAAAATTATAATACACACGGCTCTGCCGATCTAAAATTGGAAAGGATATACTTATGAAACTCGCAATTAGTGGTAAAGGCGGAGTGGGTAAAACGACCTTTTCCGCCCTTTTGATTCGAAGTTTAAATGATCAGGGAAAGCAGGTTTTGGCCATCGATGCTGATCCGGATGCCAATCTTGCCGCGGCCATCGGCATATCCGACGCGGGCAAAATTACACCCATCTCGGAAATGAAGGATCTTATTTTTGAAAGAACAGAAGCAAAACCGGGAACCATCGGCGGGTTTTTCAAGCTTAACCCCAAGGTGGATGATCTTCCGGACGCCTTGTCTGCAAAATTCGACAACATTAAGTTCATGCGCCTCGGTGGTATCCAGAAGGGTGGGTCAGGGTGTCTGTGCCCGGAAAGCACACTTCTGCGCGCATTGATCACACATATTGTCCTTGCCAGAGATGAGGTTGTGGTCATGGACATGGAAGCAGGCATCGAGCACCTGGGCAGGGCAACATCTCAGGCGGTAGACAAACTGATCGTGGTTGTGGAACCCGGCCGTCGCAGTATTGACACCGCAGGGCATATTAACAAGCTGGCATCTGATATCGGACTCAAAAATATCGCCATGGTTGGAAACAAAATACGAAGCGCAAAGGACGAAGAATTTCTTAAGAAACACCTATCCCATTTTGAATTCCTCGGGTTCATTCCATATGAAGACGCTCTCATAGAGGCTGATCTTAACAACATCTCGCCCTTTGATATAGACACATCGTCAAAAACAATTGTTAAAGAGATGATTTCCAGGCTGTAAATGTTATTTGCAAAATACGTTCGGTATGGCTTTACTCATCACCAAATGAAACAACGCAAAAAATATCACCACAGATTTAAGAGGAAGTTCGTTAGAAAACCGAGAATCCTCAAGATCAGGCCCGGCGCAGACGCGAGTCTTAAAAAGGTATTCGCCGAAATCGGTGTTCCGGATAAAACACCGTTTACGCCGGATCGGTTCCAGCTGAGTGCGCTTTCCGAAATCGAGCGGTCCGATTGTCTTGTCACCGCCCCGACAGGTGCCGGCAAGACCTGGATCGCTGAAAAGGCCATTGCCCGTGTACTCCAGGGCGGCGGAAAATCCTGGTATGCTTCTCCCTTAAAGGCTTTATCAAATTCAAAATACGCTGAATTTTCAGCGATTTTCGGTGATAATAATGTCGGCATATTAACCGGCGACAGAAAAGAGAATCCGGACGCAAGCATCATTGTGGGAACCACCGAAATTCTGCGAAATCAGTTGTACGATGCCATGAATTTGGGGGAAACCCTCCCCTTTGATTTGGTCGTGCTTGACGAAGCGCATTTTCTGGGAGATGAAGACAGGGGCGTCGTATGGGAAGAAATAATGATATACCTTCCTTCCAGAATACCCCTTCTTATGCTTTCGGCCACCATCGGAAATGCAAATCAGATCGCCCGGTGGCTCTCTTCCATACGCTTAAAAGAATGTACTGTTATTGAAGAAACAAAGCGGCCGGTCCCGCTTTTTCCTCTTTTTTTTCATCCTTCAGGAACCCTTCTACCACTGATAACTCACAGGGGTCCGGGGGAAAAACCTCGGATTCATAAAAAAGTCGATGCCTATATAAGAAGTAAACACCCCCCGCTTCTGGCTCCGCCGCGGAAATTACCCCCCTTTGATGAAATCCTGCGTGTTTTACGGAAATACCGGCTCCTCCCGGTAATTTTTTTTCTTAAATCACGGGCCGATTGCGACCGCGCGCTCGATCTGTGCACACAAAATCTGGTAGTTGATCAAGCGTTTAAAACAAAGCTCGGTCAAAGAATCGATGAACTCGTTGCGCACAGTCCGCATACTGCCCAACACCGGCAGCTCTGGCATCTTGAGCACCTGGCCGTGGGTTCGCACCACGCCGGTCAGCTGCCGGCATGGAAGCTGATATTGGAAACCCTTATGACAGAAGGGCTCCTGGATGCTGTTTTTGCCACGTCCACCGTCGCCGCCGGTGTTAACTTTCCTGCCAGAACCATGGTTTTTCTCAATTCAGACCGGTTTAACGGGAGGGAATTTCTACCGTTGAACCCCACTGAATTTCACCAGATGACCGGACGGGCCGGGCGGCGGGGAAAGGACCACATCGGGTTCGGGGTGGCCATCCCAGGAAAATTCATGGACATAAAATTAACCGCAAAGCTTGTAAATTCACCCCCGTCTGATGTAACCAGCCAGATCAAAATAAATTTTTCCATGGTCCTCAATCTGCTTATGTCCCATGCTCCCGACCAGATAGAAAACCTCCTTAAAAAGTCTTTTGCAACTTACATAATCAACAAGGAAAGGAAAAGAAGGTCAAAACAAAAGGGTGATGGGAATGGCCACAAATACCTGTGGAGAGAATTTTTACGGCATCTCGACTTTCTGGAAGAAACAGGGTATGTAGCAGACAGCGCTGCTTTAACGGAAGAAGGAAAATGGGCATCCAGGTTGAGGGTTGATCAGCCCCTCATGATCGCTGAGGGTTTCAAACGCAGGGCTTTCCCCGAGTCGGATCCTGCACTTCTGGCTGCGATCATCTCATCGTTTACAAATGAACAGGAATCGAACGACAGGATTGACAAAGCCTTGATACCGCCCTCCCTTTTGTCGGCCTTTCTCAATGTCAAAAAACGCCTGGAGCCGTTTTTAAGGCATATGGCAAATAGAAGTTTTGAAGTCAGGCCTCTTTATCTGCGACCCGCTGTTACACTCCATGCATGGGCGACCTGGCAGTCCTGGGAAAAAGTACTCTCCCTGGCTGAAATAGAAGAAGGAGATCTCGCGATGCTGATCCTTAGAACTGCGGACAATCTAAGGCATATCCGTTCCTTGAAACGCGTTTTTCCTGAAGCTGCCAAAACATCCTCGAGGGCCATCGAGCTTATCCTGCGCGAACCGGTAATAATGGAATATGAATCACAAATAAAAGAGAAGGCCAATATATTTTAAACTGAAAAATTATTTGCGATTATTATAGCTGTTGGCTTATGGCGGTTCCTTATGAAAAAAACAACTCTTGCCCTGATCCTTTGCCTGGCTTTACTCTACCCGGTAAAGGC
>Ga0114925_10000584_pt1 | contig 16597 bp, 9 predicted proteins | sample SumtaG_2_FD_87287 | JGI IMG/M metagenome (GOLD analysis project Ga0114925, IMG submission 87287) | Deep subsurface microbial communities from Indian Ocean to uncover new lineages of life (NeLLi) - Sumatra_00607 metaG | ecosystem: Environmental > Aquatic > Marine > Oceanic > Sediment | place... | reverse complement strand
GTCGTCACCGGAAAAGGCGGTCAAACCGAGGTCGGAGACGATGAACCACTGCGTGGCCTCAGCATAATAGTCATCGCGCGACTTCTGCGTGGGCTTGGCAATCGCAACATAGACGCCAGGCTTTAAGACGCCGACGGCATCCGTCACCGGCAGCGCCGTCGTTACCTCCTCGTTGAGCTTCGTGGGCACGTCCATCTTGCCCGCGAACACGCGCTCGCCAGAGCGTTGCCTTATCGCATTGATCTTCCAACCGGAGAGCTGACGCTGGAAATCACCCCCGTCGAGTGCACCGATGAGGTTGCGGTCGCCGATACGATAGACCTCGATCTCCACCTTGTTTGTATTAACGGAGACGAGCGGGATACCCTGCTGTCCGCGGCTTGGCAGAACGTAGCTTTTTCCAGAAAAGCGCACGAACGGCTTGCGGTCGGGCACGTAGACAGCGATCTCGACGTTCTTTTGCAAATCTTCATCGACGTCGGAGGGTAAACCAGCGCGTAAGAGCACCTCGTAGCGCTGGCCGTGCGCCAGTCCATTAATGCACAACTGCTTACCTTCTGCCGTCAGCCCTTGCGGGTCCTTGCCATCGATTGAAACAAACTTTGAGAAGTCGACCCGGCCCCGCGACAGCCTTTCGGAGAATTGCACGCACAGGCGGGGGGAGGCCGACTCTGACTCTGTCTTGTAGTCGGTCATGCGAAAGCCGCGCTCAGCGCGCAGCTTCTCATACGCCGCGCGAACCTGCCCGTCCTCGGACAACGCAAGGCTCGCATTCAGGGCATCTATGGCGGGGCGCCAATAGGAGCGCCTCTGCAAAGCGGCGCCAAGTACGGCGAGCGCGCGTGCTTTTTGCTCAGTATCTTGCGCGCGCTGGAAAGCCAGGTAAGCCGCACCGGACGCGTTGACGGGCAAGTCATAGCGCTCGCTGCCCTTGTTGGGATCGGCCTTAATGGCGAGCATGGCGCGGGCCAGCCCGATCCACCCCTCAACGTCCTTGTCGTCGGCAACGACCGCGCCTGCAAATGCACGCGACGCTGCGCGCGGGTCATTAGCGAGGGCTTTCTTGCCACCGGCTCTGAGCTCGGCAGGGGTTTGTCCGGCAGGCTTCCAGTTTTCTCGCAGATATTTTTCGTAGCGCTTCGCGTCCCTTTCGACGCCTTGGTGCGCGAACGGCCGCTCCTGAGCGCTTGCGTTTATGAGGGGGACGGTGAGGAAGAGAGCGAGCAGAGCGTGTGCGAGAAATCGCATGGGTGGAACCTTCGGGGGCTGTGCCGGAATTGATCCAAGGTCATTATCGGCAAGGAGAGTTTCGCGCATAGACTAATAAGCGCCAATGTCCGCACAGCGGCGATAACATCAGAAATATCGCGAATTCCCGCTGCTTGCGGCCTTTTTTCGTGATGTAAGAATAAGGAGGAGGCCGGATCGATGAGTCAGCCTCGAAAAAAACGCGTCGATGCGCATTGCGCGCAGTCGCGGACTACTGTCGCGGAGGCGTGTGTCGCGATTCCGGTTTTGCGCCGGCAATAGCGGTCAGTTGCGAGGCGAGAGCGGCGGTGAGCGGAACATTGATCCTGACGGGTTCGGCCGCTTGCCAAATGCGCTCAAATGAGGTGCTTGCCAGCGCTGCCGCTTGCGCACAGCCGGCAGCATAGCATTCGAACGCGTCGCGCTTTTGCGGATCGCGGCGCATGCTATCGCCAATCCAGGCGCAGGTCGGCCCGAGCACCAGTTGCTCATGAGCTGCGAGCAGACGGGGATCGCGGAAAACGCGGCAGTCGCCGGGTAGTTCTCTTGCCTGGCCGGGTTTCAGCGCACTGAAGATTGTGCGCACGGTAATGCCCGCCGCAGTTATCTGCGGCGCCAGAGCAAGCAGCGATTGCGCAACGGGGCTTTCCGGCGAGCGCGCAATGAGCAAGTAACAGCCACGTTTCGCTTCCCGATCGGATGCGGTGCGGCGTTCTACGTCCTTGCTGATAAATTCACTGAGCTTTGCAACTTTCTCTTCACTCGACACACAAATAGAAGGTGAGGAGCCTTTCAGTGGCATAAGCACAGTCCCTTTTTTTGCCCGGGCCACGACGAGCGAAAACAGTTGCGACCGGAGCTTTTTGTGTTGAGCTCCATTAAGGCGGCATTTGGGTTAATCAAGTGTTGAACGCCGCGCTGCTCAGGTGCGCTTAATGTCGCTCACTCCATTGTTTTCCGTAAGATCAGCGGAGGCTCAAAATCCGCCGGTTCCTCGACGAAATTGGGACGTTCAACAGTCACGTCAGGCGATTGTGCTCTGTTTGATGCCTGAGGTGGGGCGGGCAGAGTTAGCTCCATTTGCGGTTCATCACTTGCCACTTCGCCTCGCATTCCTTTCTGGCCTGTCAGGCTCGCAAGGGTTTCCGGCAACGAGGCTTGGCTGATCGGCACACGAAACGTTGCCGTCTCACGGCGCAGCTCCACGCCAATCGCGCGGGGAGCATTGCCATGCTCGGCAGGTTGCTGTTGCAAGGTCTCCGTCGATGTCGTCGGACGATCGGCGACGTTGTCCCTAGCGTTGCTCTTAGCGTAGGACCGCGGTGTGGGAAACGGCACGACAATGTCGGTTGAGTGCGGCGCATCTGGATGCGCTACGTCACCCGGAATAGCGTTGCTGTTTGCCGCCGGTTCGATCTCTGCGTCGGGCTCGTTGTAGGCCTGTTCGTCGAGGTCGCGATAGGTCGCGAGCTCGGCTTCTGCTTGCGTGGCATACGACCCGAACCGCTCGCGCAAGGCCGGATCGACGGGCTTGCGAGGACGATGATCAGAATTGGCTTGCGCGGCCCGTTGCAAGCCGATGTCGGATTTGCCGTCTGCCGCTTCGTCCTTCACGGCACGCCCTGCGCCATTCATGGCATCGTGCATGCTTGTCGTTTCCGGCACCGGCTCAGGGTCAAGACCGGGGAGGTTCATACCGTCAGCATTCAGCGCATTTTCGTGTGTGGCCTTGGCTTGCGCCACCGTGTCGGCCGTCTCCGCCGTTGCCTGGGTGCGGCGCCGTTCAGCCTCGACGCGTCCGGCCGCGCCCATCACGGCGCCGAGGATCAGCTCCGGCCACGCGCCGCTTTTGAACGCATAGATGCGAAAAGCCGGTGTCTCGCCCTGGCGATGCTCAGAAAGAAACAGGCCCTTCAGCGTACGCCAGGCTCTGGCGAATGGTGCCATCCGCTGCTCGTGGTAGCATTCAATGAACTTGCTGCCCTGGCGGTGTAGCTTGCGCCGGGCGACTAACGAGGGGGTCAGTTTCCAGGGCCGCGTCAGAACGCCTTGGCCCTCGAGCGCGTAGCACAGGTTGGCGAGCGCTTGAGCATCGAGTCTCAGTTGCTCCCGTTGCGGATGATCGCGCGGCGCATTTAGCGGCACCGCCACATAGTAGGTTCCGCCCGACTCGAAGATGACCTCTCGGAAAACGTCGAACGTGCGCCGTAGCTCGTGATTGTGGATCTCGCTGAAGCGCGAAAGGATGGGAAACACGGGGCCACGCTCTGCCGCTATCATGCTTTGGCGCGTTGCGACGAAGCGGTTCATCGGGCGGCTAATGGACACAAGCAGCAGACACAGATCCACGAAAAAGGCGACGCCCAAGGGAATGTAGTCGCGTTGCGATAAGCCGACTGTTTCGTTAGCCAGTGCACGCAACGAACCTGGGTTCTCCACCGACTGGACAGCTTTCTGCTGCAATTGGCGCAACTCTTCCGCCGAGGGCGGCAGTTCGAACGATAACAGCCCATAGAAGGTGGCGCTAAACCGGCGGAAGGCCTCGATCGTTGCTTCTGAGCCTTCGACGGCGGCGATCTTAGGCTTTTCCAGGTTGGGCAATTGGTCAATCGCACGCACCACGCCACGCAGCGCATGCTGGAGCTGGGGATCGGGGCACGAGATCGTACCGCCGCGTCCGTTGGGGATCGTGGTGCGCTCGGCGCGGTCGGCGAGATCGGTGCGGATCTGGCGCAATTGCGGATCTGTGCGGAACGCGTTGAAGCCCGTTACCGTCATGTCGAGCCTGCGCCCCAGAGATCGCATGAACTCGTTGCGCGTGCCGGACTTGGGATCGATGATCGAGGGATCGTCGCTGACGATCTTGGCAAGCTCGACGTCAAGGGCGGCCATATCGCCCTTCACGACGCCAACGCGACCCTTGACGAAGTTGGAGGCGAACAAGAAGCGTTCGGCGTCCTCATCGCGCATTTTGCGGCGTGGACCATCGCCCGGCGAGCTGTTGGGGCATGACGTCCCTTTGGTTCGCTCCAGCTCAGCCTTCTCAGCCGAAATTGCCGAAAGCTGAATAAGCGTGGACTGGAGCTGCTCCAGCCGCGTGGAGGCGGCGTGCAGGGATGATTGCACCTGCCCGACGGCGCTTTCCGCAGAGCGTGCGGCCTCTGAGCGACTCTCCAACACCTTCCAGTAGAACCCAAAGCCGAAGCCGATGGAAATAATCGTCAAGAACACGTAGCCGCCGACGTAAGCGCCCTTGGTGAACCAATCGAGAGGCGCAAACAATTGGTCCAGCAACCACACGATCATCGTCATCAGCATGGCCACCGAGAAACCGATGATCACTTTGTGGGTGACTGGCAGGGAGCCCATGTTTGATTGGATGAGCTCGAGCATGCCGACGTAGGTCGCAACCCACGACAGCGACGCCAATCCAAAGATGAGGACGATTTTTGTCCAGTCGCGCTGCGGCTTCCCGGGCTCGTCCCATTCTTCGGTTCGGTCTAAAGGAACGCTGAGACCCTCACTGGGAGCCCTTCCGCGCGTTCGCGACGTGCCCGACGTAAACGTCATTGGGTGACCTGCTCAACTCTTCGCAGCAAGAGATGGCTGGTCGAGCCGGCACATACGATGTGCGGGACCGGTCAGCCACCAAAAGTGCGAAACGCCTCGTTCGCTTTCAGTGTCTTCCCATCGGCCCCGATAATGTGATCCAGGTTTTTCGTAGGTGTGGTTTTTGTCGTGAGTACGGCGCTGAGGTGACGAAAGACGGCAGAGCGCGTCTTCTGCTGCGTTGCGTTAATTGGATCTGAGGCTGCGCTTGAGCTCGTCGGCTGCTGTCAAAGCGCGGGTTGATTGTCGCGATACGGAGGCCGACGGCGCACGACGCCTATGTGGCGGCGAGTGGGCGCGCGGGTTCGTCTTGGCGTGCGCTTCCAGGTCGGCGAGCAAGATTTCGAGCAGCGGCGCGGCCACTTGCGAGGCATGCAGACGCCGCGCCCACGGCTCACGTGCCGATCCCGTGCCCACAACGACCACGTACGAATAGGCTGCGCCATTTGTAAACTGTAGGCCGCCTGCAATCCACGCATCAACCGTTGCATCGGGGTCCTCGGTTACTTGAGTGCCGGTTTTGGCAAAATGCAGCCGGAGGCCCTTCCGCCGCGGTGCGCACCAGGCATGAAGGCTCTTAAGCGTGCCGATCGCCCGGCCGCCGGCACGGTAGCAAAGCGGAGCCTGCAGCAAGGCCTTCAGCAAGGCGCGCCCGCCTCGCTTGATGACCTTGTCGGGGACGATTGCACTGCCGATGCCACGGGCTGCCTCGGCGGCGCCTTCCAGGCTCGTGTAGTCGTAGTTCTTGACCAGAGACGGCAGTGGCACCGGCTCGCTCCCCCGGCCGGTCAGGCTCGCTAGCACCGTCCCGGCCAGCTGATGCACGCGCCGCGGTGCTGCTGCGACCTGGCCCAGCACCACAGCAGTCGACGGCGGCGTGCCTTCTCCAAGGGCGTTGGGCGGGGGCATGGTGAAACCCACCTGGTCGATGAGCTTGCCGACGCTCCTCTGTCCCACGCGGGCTGTTCGGCGCAGCAGTGGATCATTCAGCGAGCAGGCGAAAGAAACGATCGCCTTGCGCCCGCGCCGCTCCGATCCTCTCCGGCATGTCTCCAGCCCACGGGCGGGCGCCTGCGCATCGACGTAGAGCGACCCGCTTGTGTCACGCCGCGTGTTGGCAATGGCAATCGCGGCAATAATCTTACCGGTGGACGCCACCATGCGGCTTTCGCGCGTGATGTCGTAAAAGCCCGTCGCGGTATTGCGCGCGAATGGTGAGCCAAAATAAGCCGCCGTTTCACCGGCTTCGAAGTAGCGCACGATCTCGCCGGACGCATTGGCGGCAGCCACGATCACACTCGGGCCCTTCCTGTCTTGCGTGACCTTGGCGGGGTCGAGCGTGTAGCCGACGTCGATTCTGTCGCGCCATTTCGTATCCAGTTTAGCGAGCCGGGCCGCCATTTTATGCCCAAACGCAAGATTATCGCCGGCCGCAAACGTTGTCGTCACACCGCGCACGTGGTCGCGCCACGCGAAACCATAGGACTGCTTCATCTCCTCGCGAATGCCGTAGCGGGCCGACGGCATCAGCGCATTCGCGCGGATGATCGGATTGGCTTGCGCGCGTTGCGCAAGGGCCGGTACGTGGCGGTCGAGCGCTTCTTGCAGTTTGGGGCGGACCTGGGGATCGGGGGGCCCGCCGGCCAGCGCAATAAGATCGAACACGACCTGTCTCTGCAGCGCCTCGTCTGCGATTAGCCGTTGAGCGCAAGTTCGCGCGCGCACCTCCGTCAGATATCGCCAGCGGTCGAGCCGCACCTCGTTTAACCGCTCACTGCCCTCAAGCAGAATAATCGGGCGGTTGACCGCTGAGGCCAGCACAAACTGTTCCGCGATGCTCAAGTCCTTCGCCTCCTTGCCGAAGACGATGCGGCTCGTTACCTCGATGCCGTGCAAGGGGGCCCCGCCGGTACGTTGGGCCAGCCACAGGTGGTTGGCAGCCCAATGTTTTAGGGCCGTTTGGTCGCCGCCGCGCGTCAGTTCGTAGTACACGACGGGCGCCAGCCACCATTCACCGATCTTGCGTTTGAGCTTGGCCAAGCCACCTTCGCCTGCGTGCGGTGGCGTCTTGTAGATCACGCGTACGAACTGCATCGCGAGCGTTGAACCGCCGATGCCGAAGTTCGGCCGCCTGGCGGCGATCGAGCGGCGCAGGGCCGAAATCGGGATCTTGAGCACACCAGCAAGATCGATTCCAAACGGGTTGAGAGGGCCGCCGACGTTGCGATCCTCGTGAAATACGAGGCACTGCCAGTAGTGCTCGGGCACTTCGCGAACGGGGATCGACTTGTGGTCAGGATTGGCGATGTAGTCACCGAGCTCAATCGCCTCGCCGGTGTAGTTTACGTCGCGCAGGCTATCGAGGCGGGGATCGAAGGTGCCGACGAAATTGCCCTCTGCATCATATATGGCGGGAGCAAGCCAGCGCTCTGCATCGTAACGCAGCTTTTCGCCGAGCGTGTAGTGACCAACGAGCCCGCGCACCGGAGCAACGACGTAGACCAGCGCGATCGCAAAAAGAACGTAGAAGAGTGCGGCGCTCGTGACATAGCGCAAAGGCCCCAGCCGGGGATTGAAAGCCACCCAGTCAAGGAGCACTTGCAAGACGCGGAACGGCAAGAGCACCACAAGCTCTAGCGCGCGCGTGAGCACACGAAAAACGGCTAACATCTCGGCCGCAAAGCTATGAACAATGGCGCACGCGCGCCCGCATGCTTTGCTTCTAGCCGACCATTATGGCGGTTTTGGCCCGTCTAGAGCAGCGCCTTCTTCCCGGCGCTGCGCGTGTCGCATCGCTCGTTAGAAGGTCTGCAAAAGGACGAACAAGCCCACGCCAACCGCTGGCCCCAACAGTGTCGCCAAGACCAACATCATGAACGACTTGCCAACCATAACACTACCCCGCACTACTCGCCGCTCGATAGGCTGCCGGGCACCCCCATGCCCAAACGCGCAGCTGTCAACGAACACCCCCGAGAAATTTCCGATGACCACAGAAATTTACACGAGAAGAAAGTCATTGACACGTGGTCATACCGGCAAGACAGCAATCTGAGTTTGTCGCCCCAAAGCAACTGGGGAGAAATGCGGCACACACGCCAATTTTCTGTGGGAAAAAGTTAAACTCATCGAATGTGTTAGCGAAAACTCTAACGTGCGCAGAGGGTACTGGTTCGCTGACGTTGGCAGTGCGAATCCTTGCTAAAACAACCTGTGAATACGTGGCAAATGAGCACCACTTTCGCGTTGTAAAACCGTGATTATCGCACGTCAAAGAGGCGTAATTGGCGCTCATCCTGGCCCTTCGTTTCGCGCGCCAACTGTTCGATGCGATCGAAGGGCACCTGCTCTGCCATGATGAGCGAGCGCTGTGCCTTCATCGGGCGCACCAGTCCCTCCTGCACGAGGTGGAATTCGCCGACGGTTTGGCCTGGAAGCACAGCGGCGGGCTCCAGGCCAGACTCGCTCTGGAACGCGGCCTTGAGTTTGCGAAGCGCGGTGTCCTCCCTCACGCGGCCGATGAACCAGCTCGTGATCTGGTCACGGCTCTTGTAGTCGAGATCGCCCGGCGACTGAGTGGCGAGCATCATGCCAAGTCCCGCAGAACGAGCCCTCTTGAGCAAGCTCTGCAGCGGCTCGGCCGTGGCGGGCTTGGCGTTGGAGGGAATGTAGAGATCTGCCTCGTCGAACATGACGACCGCCTGTAGCTCATCGTTGGGGTTGCGCTGACAGAAGCGCAGCGCTTCTGAGAGGAACTGCGAGACCCAGAAGAGGATGTTTTCGTTGTCGCCTAAGAAGCCCGTGTAGATGATCGAAAGCCGCGTGCGGCCGTCGCGGGAGTAGGGCCCCAAGCCCAGAAGCGATTCCATACGCAAAGATTCACCGCCCGCCTCAAACAGCGCCGCATTGCGAAAGCGCAGGCTGTCGAGCTGAGCCACTAGATCGCGGCGGATTTTGCCGGAGGGGTCCATACGCTGTGTCAGATCGGACAGCTCAGGGTCCTCGTCCTCCAACAGGTGGATGAGGTCAGTAAGCGTCACCTCGCGGCTGTGGCGCGATCCGAGGATGCGCAATGCCACGGAGAGCGTGCCCGATTGCTTCTGGTGCGTGGCCGAGTTCTTTAGGTGCAGCATTTCGCCGAGCGCCGCGGCGGAGAGGTTGGCGAGAAGCTGCTGCTCGTGGTCGGGAAGCTCATTGATCCCGTTGGGGAGCAGCGTGATGGAGATCGGGCGCCCCGAGGACCGGCCCGGCGTGAATACGGCAACATCGATGGCATCGGCAAGCTTTTCGCGCTCCCCGCGGCGCTCGGTGAACTCGTCGTAGTTCTCGCGCCAAACGCCCGGGTTGGCGTAGCTGCACAAGTCGCCCTTGCGATCGATGAGCACCGCAGGGATGCCGCGTAGCAGGAGCTGCTCAATGAGGCACAAGGCGAGCGTCGTCTTGCCTGAGCCTGAGCCGCCAAGCACGGCCGCGTGCCGCTTCAGCACGTCCGTGTTGAGGGTGATCGGCCGCGACGCCTCGGTAAGCTCACGCCCAGCGAAGATGCTGGAGCCATTGCCGCCGTTCTCATCGAGGATAACGGAGAGCGGCAGCTCGTCGTCATTGGACAGCAGCGATTTGGCACTGCCGTTGTCCAACGGGGTCCACGGGGTGCTCGTGTCCTGCGGCTGGTACACGGCAAGGCTGTTTGCCCCATTTGCTGTGCCGACGGCGCCATTAGCGTGCCCGTTGTCGGCTTTTGGAGCGCCCGTGGTGGACGCGGGAAGCGTGCGCCCGAGCAGGTCGAGACGGAGAAGTTGGATCATGGACACAAGGTTCGATAGGAGCTTTGCGTCCGCGAACCACGTATCAAAGCCTGGATCATTGCGGTGATGGGTATGGAATTCGCGCACCATCATCATGCGTTCCCACTCAGGAATTGGCACGAGCACCTGGCGGCCGCCCGCGTCGCGGAACTTGCGGAACGCCTGCGCGGTCTGGTTCTTGCGGTTGGGCGGGAAGTCGCTTGCCCGCAGCATGAAGCAAGCCTTGCCCTCCATGGCGGGCAGCACCTTGTCGAGCTGCCGCTTAAGGCCGCCGCCCTGTGTCGGCCGATTACATAAAAACACGCGCGTCTCAGCCGACAACCCATTACGGTGCTGAATGTTGAGGTCGAGGACGGGCAGGTCGTCGGCCAGCTCGAGGCACTCAACATTGAGATCAACGTCGCCCTTCCATTCTTCCTTGGCGAGAAGGAGGGCCGCGGCGAGGATGTCGAGCAGCTCGCCATCGTCGGAGGGTATTTCCGCTTCCGAGCCGCTCTGGAAGTGCGCCCACATCTCCCGATAGTCGACATCGACCGGAGCGTTAGAGGCAGACTCGATCGCCAGTCCGAGACCCAAAGCAGCCGCGAGCTTGGATATGAACCCGCTCCTCTCGCTGTCGTTCTCGTCCACTTCCGCCGGCTCCGGCGCTGTTTTGGACTGCAGGCGGTTGTGCGCATGTTCCAATAGACGCCGCGTTGAAAGCCCGCCGAATTCTTCGAAAAATTCAGGTCCAAAGTAAGCGGAAGGATCGGAGAAACCTGCGCCACCTTCGCCTGTTTCGGCTAAGTGCGATAGACGCTTTGCGATAATGAGGCGTGCTTCCTCTGGCGTGCGGCTTTCCAGTAGCGCAACGGGGCCGGCCTTCTCTATTCGGTCGATATAGGACTGGGCCAGCACGCCGCGCACCTGGCCGTAGAAGTCTTCCAAACAAGAGATGATAAGAACGGCGTTAGTCAGCCGGTTAGCGATTTGGATCAGGTCGCGCACGGCGCGCTGAAATCGCTCTTCGGTGTCATCGAAGAAGCGCAAGTCCTCTACTTGGTCGACGCAAAAGACAAGCGCAGCCCCCTCGACCGTCCACATGAGGGAGCCGAGCGCGGCGATGATCTCAAAAGCGCGGTTTTCGCCTGTATTGGGATCGAGTGCTGCCACAGCCTGGTGTGCAAGGTCGGTTAGCGGCCGCCCGTGCAGGAACTGGCGAACGCGCTGGTCGATGCGCGGGTCGCGGCGTTCCAGGTAAAGCAAAGCGCGAACAACGTTGATATCAATTTCCTGCGCCGCGTACTCCGGGCTTGAGACGATCTCGTCGGCAAGCTTCAAGACGAGATTGGCGAGCTTGGTGTCATCGAGATTTGCATCACGCAGCCCCGCCAGGTCTTTCGGCGAGACGACCGAAGCGTCCGACAGAAGCCGGCTCGTTAGCCGCGTAAGGCCGCTTTCGCCTGAAGTGTCCGGGTCATACGGTTTCTCCAGCGAGTGCACGAGCCGGCGCAAATAGTAGTCGGCGTAGTTGGCGACGTCGGGCGTCATTTGCGCGTAGCCAAAGTAAGCTGTGCCGCTGCGATGAGCCGCGGTGCGCAACGCGCGGATGAGGTGCGTCTTTCCTGCCCCCGACTGGCCATGGAACAGAAGGATTCGGTCCTGTGTGCCCGAACCGTGCCCTTGCGTGATAGCCGAAAGCAGGTTGTCAAATTTAGCGCGAGCCTTGGCGTGCACCTCGGCCACATCGACCGGGTCGGCCCGCCAAATGTCGTCCTCCCACGTGATGGAATGTTCGAAGGCTGCAAACAGCCTCTCAGGAGCCAATTTCGCAGGAGCTTCTTGCTGCTCTATCAATCGACAGTCCTCAACGTCCTAATCATCAACGCGCACGAAATGCCACACGGTGTTCTTGTAAGAGATCGCGCTTTCCTCGAACTCCTTAAGGTCCTGCTTTTTCTTGAGGTCGGCGCTCGCCAGCACCACCTGGCCCGCCCTGTGCGCGCCGGCCAGCATGTCCTTAAACTCGATTTCAGAAAGACCCCACTCAGGATGTGATGAGCGAATCGTTTGCCACACCTGAGAGATAAACGCCTTGCGACTCCCCGGCCAGCCCTGGGCATGCGACCGTGCCGCGGTGAGCACGCCTGCGGAGAATTGCGCAAGGCCTGGCCGCTTCACCGTCCTTGGTGCAGTTTGGGTAGCTTCCTTGGCTGGGGGAATTGCAATGGGCCCGGGCTTCGGTTTGATCTGCGCCCGTTCCTCAAGTGCGCCGGCCGCAAGCCTTCTGAGAAGTGCCAGACGCAGCATCTCGATATCCGCGCGCGTTGCACCTACCTGCTCGGCGCTGAGCATCGAGATAAGGCGCGCGTCCGTGTTGACCTCGCGCGGCTTTAGCAAAAGCTGGCCGGCGAGCACGCGGCCTGCCTTTGCCGAGAGCGCGGAGCCGCGGTTGAGGCCACTCTTGACGTTGTCGCCAAACGCGCGTTCCAGCGCGAGCAGGGCGAGCGCAGCCCTGAGCTTCGATGGCGACAACGCCTGGCGAAGATTGAGTCCGAACGCACCTTGCACGATGAGGGCGCTGAGCCCCTCCGGCCGGGTCAGAGCTTTGCGGATGCCAGGCTTCGCCGCGTCGACGCCCAGCACCTTGGCGACGAGCCAAATATCGCGTTGCTCGCTCCAGGCCCGCGCGTGCGATTCTTTCTCACGGAGGAAGCGTGCCGTTGCATTCGCGCCCGCTTCGGTCGCGCGGTAACGGTTGCGATCGTTGCGCACGAGACCCGCAGCCAGGAGCCGGGTCACCTCGGAGTCGATTGTGCTGCGCAGATCAGCCGGTGACAGCTTGTTCGAAACGAACGGCCCCAGGTCGCGCACGAGCTGCGCCCGTGTGGCTCCGCCAGCACACGCGATGCGCGCGAGCAGAAGGCTGCCGAGCGAGCCCGGCTTCGCGCGATTGACCGCTTCCGGCAGCGCGTCCGTACTCAGGGCCGACATGCAACGCGTCTCCTCATGCAGTGAGCGTGAGCCGTACGCGCGAATCACCGGCCTAATGCGGTGGATTGTGTGTGAGTTGTCGCGGACTTCCAAGTGCCGCCTGGCATCTTGGATCAGTCGAGTTGCATACTAGAAACAACAAACCACACAACAAGAACGTGCAAGCGCCCGGCTTTCGCCCCAAGCGCGTCAAATTGGCGACACCATGTTGAGCGGAAATCAGGCCCTAGGCTTTTGGTCATTCGCCCGGGCCCTAGAAGTGCAGGGGCCGGAATACTTGGGAGACAACGACGTAAAACGAAGGGGCAGCCTTCGCCACACAGATTTTAGCTGGGCGGCACTTTTGCCGTCTTGCTCCTCAATTCCGAATGAGCGGTGGCAACTCCTCATCTTTAACGTCGAGTTAACGGGTTTACGCGATGTTCAGCCGCAATGCCGTGCACCATGTGGCGGGAGTAGATTATATGTTTCGCGTCGCGCTATCCGCAGGCCTCATCGTGTTCTTGGGTGCGTGCAGCCTCGGTTCAGGTTCGATCTCCTCAGGCTTCGCTGAGTCCTCACCTTACACAACCGCTTCGCTCGGAACGTCCCCGACCGTCAGGGGCGTTGCGCTAGGTGGCGATCCCGGTGCATCGCGCAATGACTCCTCCGGTCAGAGGTACGCCGCTCTTAACGACAAGGCTCCGAGGGGCTCCTATGAGCGCGCTCCTGCAGGCGCACTGTCTGACCGCGACTACTCCGCAACGGTGCTGAACGCGGACAAGGCGCGCGACGTCATCAATCAGTATCGTCGCGACAAGGGCCTCAAGCCTTTGAAGCTCAAATCTGAGCTGACGGCGGCCGCCAAGGCGCATTCGCGCGATCTTGCCAAGTGGGACCGCATCTCCCATTACGGCTCCGACGGCTCAAATCCGTGGGACCGCGTCAAGCGCACGGGCTACCGGGCGCGGCTAGCCGCGGAGAACGTCGGTACCGGGCAGATTGACTTCACGGAGGTCATGCGCGGATGGCGCGACAGCCCTGGCCACAACAAGAACCTTCTTATTGCCGACGCCACACACATGGGCATCGCGCTCGTGCAGGATCCCAAGACAGAGTTCAAGACCTTCTGGACGCTGGTGGTTGGCGCGCCCATGTAGTCGCGCGCTTAAGGCCTTCTTGAGCAAATTGCGCCAGGTGGCGGTCTTAATGGCGAAACGCCAGCTTGTGTGGCGTCTGACATGCAACCAAGTGCGCCACGCTGCGCCTTTTGGTATCGAGGCGGGCGCATTACCATTCGTCAGGTCAGGCCTGTTCAAGTCGTTCCTGCTCGCGGGTGCGGATGCGCTTTGCCACACTGGCCCAGGCGCGCGATCGGCTTTTGTCACCTCGTTTCGTATGCAAGCTGGCGAAGAAATCCGCCACTTCGGCTGCATGCAGCCCATGCTTCGCCTCGAGCACGATCGCCATAATTTCTGGCCCTTGCTCAGTCGACGCTTGAGAATGTTGCCAGTTGTTTGGCATCATCAAGTCCAAACGCTTGCGGCTTTTCTGTCTAATTGCAGCAAGAACAGCGCCAGACGGCTGCCCCAAATTGGGACGTGATCGAGGGTTGGCACTCGACAGTCCGCCCCCAGAGCGTGTTATGTTTCTTATGCAATGATTAGCGGTCGCCGAAGGAGAGCGAGCAGTGTCACGATTGAGGTTCGTACTCTTGGCCGGAATGCTATGGGGCGCCTTTGGTGCTGGCGCGCCGGCCCTTGCCGACGATAAATCGCGAGACGGCCCGGTTGCACCGCAAGAGGCTCAGCCGCCGTCCGGCGAGGCGACTGTCGAACCAAAGGCCCGCAGACCGCGCACGCCGCAAGTGAGGCCGCCGATGACGCCAGGCTGCCCCTACCGTGGCGCTAAGCTCGAGCTAATTGTGTGACACTCGTCCGTGAGCGCGGCACGCAGCCCGGCTAACGCGTGCCTATTATCGGGTCTTGCGGGTGTTGGCTTGGGCGCTGTTGAGCGTCTTCCTGGATTTCTTTACCGACTTCTTTTTCTTGCGCCGGCGCTTCTTGGCGGTCCGCGCCTTCTGCGGATTGCAGCTCCAGGAGGCGACACTCTTGCGCACACTTCTGACGCCCTTGGCGTTGGGAGTCATTGGCAAGTTATCGAGGGTGGTGGTGTTAAAGATCTGCTTCAAAATTGGCTGTGCGAAGCCGTATTCTAAGAGGCTTTTGGCGCGGACGTTCCGCTCCGCGCTGCTCGCATCGCCGAGCACGACGGCGACCAGCCGCTTTCCATCGCGCGTGGCACTCGCAACGACGTTGAAGCCGGAATCGCAGATGAACCCCGTCTTCAATCCATCTGCTCCTTTGAAGGACCGCAACAGCCCGTTGTGCGAGCGCAGCTTGATCTTGCCAATGCGCATCTGCGACATCGACCAGTAGTGGGCATACTCGGGATACTCGGTGACGATGGCGCGCGCCAGCTTGGCCAGATCACGCGCTGTTGAGACTTGCGCGGCCGCCGGCAACCCGTGCGGATTGACGAAATTCGTCCGCGTCATACCAAGCCGCTTAGCTGTGGCGTTCATCTGAACAACAAATCTAGCCTCGCTGCCGGCGACCGCCTCGGCCAACATGACGGCGATATCGTTTGCCGATTTGACGATAAGCGACTTGAGCGCGAGATCGAGTGACATCGCGCCGCCAACCTTCAAGCCAATCTTGCTCGGTGGTTGCTTGCGGGCATAAACGCTGCAGGAAATCTTGGATTTGAGCGTAAGCTTGCCGCTCTTTATGGCCTCGAACGTTAGGTAGGCCGTCATCATTTTTGTTAGCGAGGCTGGATACCAGAGGCTATCGGGCTCCTCCGCATAGAGTACCTTGTTATTGGCCACATCAAAGAGCAGCGCCGGGCCGGCAAAGACCTCTTTACATCCGAGGCCGACGATGAGAAGCAGCGCGAAAAGTGCGGTGCGATAACGCATCCAGACCTCCGATGGAAACCAGGCCGTGCCCGATACCATATTCACCGATGGTGCGGCAACGCAGGCTTAAGGTCTTTCCTGCCCCGTGTGACCCGGCGCGCACACATGATGCGTGGAAAGGTATTTCTACTGCAGGCGGTGCCGCTTATCCCCGGCCAACATTCTTTGTCTTGCGCTGCTTTCCAATTACTTGTGACCTAATGGTGCCCCAGGCCCGACTCGAACGGGCACGCTGTTGCCAGCACCAGATTTTGAGTCTGGCGCGTCTACCAATTCCGCCACTGGGGCTTGGGCGCAGAAAGCGCGCATCATAACGGCCGCGCTTTGGGCGTCAACGCGCCGTTGGCGGCACCTGCCCGGAGATGATAGACAGCGAGACCATTCGCCGCCCGCCGTCGCTCTGGGGGACCCCGCCAACATCTGTGGACGTTGATCTGTACGACGCTGCATAACGTTGGCAGATCATTTAGATCGTTGGGCCATGGAAAACGAGCCATCTGCCCCATCGCCGCAGCTCATGCCGGACAATGTCTTTGTCCGCAGGGTGTTGATCTTCTTTGCCTTGGCGGCCTTCGCGGCGGCGCTATGGACGCTTTCTGAACTCCTGATCTTAGTGTTCGGCTCCATTCTCGTTGCCGTGGTGTTGCGCGCGATTGCCGTGCCCATACGACAGGCGACGTCAATCGGCGAGCGATGGGCTCTGCTTGTCGCCGGTCTTAGCATCATCGTTGTGTTGGGCGTTGTGTCATATCTGTTCGGTTCGAAAATCAGTAGCCAGCTCATCATCGTTGCCGAGATGCTCCCCGATGCAGCCGACAGCCTCTCCAGGCAGATGCCGTTTTTGACAATCCCGGAGCTGCTGCGGGATACATCCATCGGCAACCTTGTGATGAGCGCGTTCTCTTGGGGAACGACCATCTTTGGCGCGGTCTTCTCGTTGGTCGTTATGATCGTTGCTGGCATCTACATCGCCATTAATCCGAACGTCTATATCAGGGGCTTC
>Ga0114925_10000583_pt1 | contig 16598 bp, 10 predicted proteins | sample SumtaG_2_FD_87287 | JGI IMG/M metagenome (GOLD analysis project Ga0114925, IMG submission 87287) | Deep subsurface microbial communities from Indian Ocean to uncover new lineages of life (NeLLi) - Sumatra_00607 metaG | ecosystem: Environmental > Aquatic > Marine > Oceanic > Sediment | place... | reverse complement strand
AGGCCCACCTCCCCGAGCTGGCCGGAAAAGGCCAATCCGAGTGTGGTATCCCGGTAAGAATGTGTGTTGAAAGGTAGAGAATCCTCTATTAAAAAATCCTCTATCAGGTCATACTTCATCGTAGCTGCGGACAGTTCCCAGTCAAAAAGAGCATTCACCTTGACCGAGACGAAACCGCCAAATTCATTTATATCTTCCCCGACAATCGCCGCCAGCCTGGCCTCGCCATTTAAAGGCAGGGGCAGGGAGAGCTTCAGGGCATCGTGGGCCGGGATTTCATCGGTGGGATCCAGCATGTTCTTCTTGTTGATCGGGTCTACAGGGTTCCAGGCGTAACCAGTTCCCAGAGCCAGGGGCTGACGGCCGATAGAGACCCTCAAGGGGCCGGTGGGAAAAACGGTGTAGGCCTGGGCTACCTGCACTTCATTGACATAGGAAATATTGAAATCACCCCGGTGCGGTTCCCACTCAACAAGAAACTTCTCCGGCAGATAGTGGAGCAGGTTAAAATCATTAAATCCGCTGTAGAAGAGAAAATTGATCTCTCCGTGTACCTGTACTTCACTAATCTTTTTATCCAGGGTTAGCTTCAGCTTATTGGCATTCTGGAAGCGCCGGTAATCAACATCCTCCTTCTCCTGAAAGGCAAGAAAGGCGCTTTCCAGGTATCCGGAAATTAGGTTCGTTCCCAGTTCGCTTCCAGCCTGTTCTTCCTCCTCAAAGAGGGCCTCCGCCTCCAGGAGGATATCCTCTTCATCTCCAAGGGTTTCTTCATCCTGTGCAACCTGACCGAAAACCGGATAGATAAAAATACAGAGAAAAAGCAGCACTCCTATAGGTCTCATGGATCGCCTCCTCATTTTTGCAGGGCGGTGGTGGTAAACTGGCTGTCATCAAGCTCAATGCGATAGTCCACCTTCAGCACCTTGATGGCCGTCTGAGCCTCGTTTTCCAGATTCTTCATGACAATTAGGTGGGGGGTGGGAGTTCCATCCACCACTTTCACCTTTCCCTGCACCATCCGTTTATGAGGTTTGTTCTCCCCCTTGCGATAATAATCTAGCTGCAGTATTAAAAAGTTCTCCTTATCGGCAAAGGCTATTAGCTTTCCGTAGGAAGACTCTCCCCTGGGGATGAGCTCCAACTTGTAACAGGCTCTTCTCTGGACTCGTTGCTCACCCAGCAAGGTCGCGGAGTAATTCCTCTTAATCGAAGTCATGGCCATGTCCTCGTAGGTAAACTCACTGCCCATCATCTTCTGCTTCTTCATGTGCCTGGCAATGAGGCGAACCCTGCCGGAAGAGGAGAAGAAGGCCCAGATATTGTCCCCGTGGTCGAGCATCAGAAAAGAGGTACCCTTCACTTTGGATGGCTTGATATACCTGGTGAGCTGTTTTTCATCACCGTTTTTGGAATAGGTCTCAACGGTATAGTCGGTCTTCACCTTATTTGCCGTGACCACGACCTGCTCATACAGCATGTAGGACTGGGGCACATTGACGACCTCATCCACCCGGTCGACTATTTCCCGGACCGTCAGCTCCGCCCAAAGTGGCACGGTCAAAATTAAAACCATTAAACCGGTTAAAAGATTCTTCCTTTTCATAGATCACTCCTTACCTTAATTTTTTCCTCATAGCTGGGTTTCTCTTTGATCCTCTTCTTTAATCTTTTCTCCGCCAGGCTGAGAAAGGCTGGAACAAAGCTGATCGTGACCAGGTAAATCGCTCCGATTCCCACGAACAGAAGCAGCCCCATCCCTATCAGGGCTTGCATTTTGGCGAACATAAGGGATCCGAAGGCCGCCATTGTGGTGAAAGTTGTGAGAAACAGAGCCTTGCCGACACTGAAGAGGATAACGGGGAAGTCGGCCCCCTCGATGCGGTAGCGGTGCAGGAGGTGCACGCCGTTGTCAATTCCAATCCCGAGAATAAGTGGAAGCATGGCCACCATCATGATGTTGAAGGGATATCTTAAAATCCCCAGTATTCCCAAAAGGGCGATGGAGCCCAGAAAAAGGGGAGACAGAGCCATCAGGACCAGCCTCAGGCTCTTAAAATCGATCATGAGCAGGAGGAATATGATAGCCAGGGCAATTCCTATAGCGATCCGGCCGTAATGGACGCTGTCCTCGATAAGGACCTTCATGAAGATGGGCATGCCGGTAACCTGGGGGATAAGCCCCTGAACAAAGCTAATAAAGGGGGAATGGACGACGTTGTCCCAGATATCGGTTTTGGCATAGGCTAAAGTGAGAAACTGCTCACCACCACTTGCTCGATATCGATCCAGTACGGAAGGGGGAAGATCGTCAAGCGTTATCTGCACCGGGGCAGACATGGAAAAAAACCTCTGCTTCATCTCAAGCCCGAAACCTCGTTGAAAAGCGGCCAGTCGCTCCTGGGGCGCCTGGAGCACAGCTTTTTCAACCGTCTGGAACCGTTCATCCTCTTCCGCCAAAATTTCCTCGATCCGCCTCTCAAGAAGCTTCTGTCCGCCGATGGTGGCCAGTTCAGAAATCTCCTTTAAATTCAACACCAGGCGCTCGATCTCTGCAACCAGGTTTTTTTCATCTACCTCGCTTCCGGCGCGGTAATTCCGGACGGATCGATTGATTTCGAGCAGGTAGGGAAGCCGCTCTTCCTGATGCTCAGGCGAGGGCAGATAGCTGGCGATAGATTCTAACGCGCCGACCAGACTACTGGCATCCAGCCGGGTGTGCAGGTCCTGGGTTTCCTCAAGGCTCTCTGTGGTATATACGATTGCCGAATCTGTGAGCCCGTAGCGCTTAACGATTTCCCGCTGAAGCTCTACCGACTCCAGACCCTTCATCTCTATATTCATTAGATTCTGATCGAACCAGTTGAACTGGATGAAATAGCCAAGCCCGGCCAGAACAACCAGCACAGAGATCATCACCCGGCCCGGTCGGCGAGCGATAATCTGGCCCCAACTTCTGAAGATCCTTGAGCCGCCTCCGGATTTTCCTTTAAAAAACTTCTTATTGATCCAATCTACCAGGATGAGCAGGCCCGGGAGCACGGTCAGGACAGCCAGAATGATCAGTAGGATCTTTAGCGCCGGGGGGAAGACCCTCTTCCCGTTAGGGGGAAAGATAGCAAGCACAGCCGGAAGGAGGAAGAAGGAGACAAGCATGGTGGTCAGTATCCCGGTACCCAGGATAAAACCCAGTTCAATGAAGACTTGCATTTTGACCAGGGTTAAAGCGTAAAAGGCAATAGCGGTAGTTAGCGCCCCGACGAATACCCCCGTGCTCACTTTCTCCATTGAATATACTGAGGCCTCTTCACCGGAAAGCCCCCGTTCCCGGCCCTCGGTATAGCCACTTAAGATATGGACGAAGTAGTCCACACCCAGTCCGAGCAGAATGAGGGCCATCATGGCGGTCATCATGTTGAGCCTGCCGATAACCAGGGCTGTGATTCCAAAGTTCCAGATGATTCCCCCTGATAGGCACAGCATGGCCAGAAGAGGCGCGCCCCACATCTTAAAGGCGATCACAAAACCCGCCAGGATTATCAGAAAAGCAACATTGGTTAAAATCATTGAATCCGAAGAGGCGGTCTCTATTTCGTCCTGGGCTACGATATGCATACCGGTCAATCGAAAGCGACAGTCTGGATAGGCCTTCTTGAACTCCTCCACTTTCTCTCTTAGGGCGGGAACCAGAATGCCAATTTTGTCCATCTCATTTATCGTACAGGTGGGCTGGAGCGTTACCAGGAGCATTCTCTTATCCGCAGAAAAGGAGTAAAGGGCATCGTCAATGTACCAGTGGGCCGTAAGCCTACCGGATTCTTGAAGATTTTCACTCTGAAGCCCAGTTTTCAGCCCCGCCACAACGTCCACCAGCGAATTGATGGTCTGAATCACCCGATACTCATCTTCCTCCAGACTGTCTTCGCCCCCGATGTAGCTTCGCTCAAAATTATCGTTCACCGCCTTCAGGAAGGGGACCAGATCGAAGCTGCGAAGCATATCCCGGCTCTTTTTTAGATCTTTGGCCTTCTCCAGCATCAGGGCGTGGGAGAGAAAGAAACCCTGGTCCCTTCTATAGTCCACCAGGGTGAAGTAACGGGTCATGGCCGCCACCTCCTCCGCCACCTCCCGGGCAACTTCTTTAAGCCTTTCGGAATCCTCATTCTCTATGGCCAGGATGATGTTGCTTGCCGCACCGAAGTTCTCGGTAATCCCATGAAATTCCTCTACAGAGGGATTATCTTTGGGCACAAGATCTATCCAGGTCATTTCAATGCTTAACGTGCTGGCCAGATAACCCATAATCAGAGTAATAAGGAAAGCTGCCCCGATCACCAGCCAGGGCCTGCTGTGAGAAAATTGGGCGATCACTTTGAAAAGCTCCACCAGAGCCGGATTCCGTTTCATTCAATCCCTCCTGTATTTAGCTATGAATTGTATTCATACATACCAATCGTTAGGTAGGTTCCTACCGTTCGGTATGTATTTTAGCAAAATAGTGGGTGCCTGTCAAGATAAATCGTTCAAAAAATTTTCAGGTAAATCGGGGGGTCGTTCTCCACTTCCATATCCGACTCCTTATTGAAGGGAGGACCCGTCATAAACTCTGGTCTGAGCGTTCCAATGGTTTTCTTACTCTCGTCATGATGATAAGCTTCCTCATAGTCGTTGCATAACATTTCGTAGAGAATACGAGCAAGAGTCACAATGAAGTAATGAATGTTGATGCGGTGGGGATCTATACCCGGGATGTTATCGAAGTAGTAGTTGCCCGTGCATTCCCATTGCGGAATTCCAGGGTAATGGGAATTCCGGTATCAACATCCCAGGCTCAGCAGTTCGGCAAGCTTTCGATACACTGGAAAGGCCTCCAAGAATCCGACTCATGTTTAGAAGAAGCAAGGAGAACCAGCTGTAACCTCGATCGGGATCTAAATCCATAATGGAAGCAGCCTTTTCAAAGATTTTCAAACGATTCAAATAGGGAAGGAAAAGAAAGATTCCGGGATTCGCAAGAGGAAACGGTGTGAGATTCAACAACAGGGATAAATGTATTCTTTTCTATATCCTTCTCTAACTTCAAACTTCAGCTTTTTCCCGTAATTGTTTATGATCTTCTATTTTTCTTGCAGAACAGTAACAATTATGATATTCTTTATTAGATTGAGAGTATGGGAGTTGTAATCACAAAATATGAGAAAAAACACTCGATTCTTGTTGATTTTCGTCTGTTTTCTCACAAGGGCAATTATAATTCTTCCTACCAATTACCGTAGATTATATCATAACAGAGCTAGAAAATCACCCCTTTTCAACAGAAAACTGTCTTTTTTGCTGAAAACACCAGCATATTTTGAGAAAGTCTCGACAATGTCCAATGAGTTATCTGATTCTATCGTAGGGATTTAGCACATTTCCAACCGTTTGTTGCTTACATAGGCCTTTTTATTTCTTTAATGTTCTCTGTATTAATTCATCAAGCTTTGTTGTAGCCACACAAATACAGGTATCAGCTGCGCCATAATATATCTTTATCTCGTTGTCAGGCTCTATAATCGCGCCACAGGCAAAAACAACATTATAGACGTCTCCGATTTTCTCATAATACTCCCGTGGTGATAACAATGGCTCCTCACAACGCGCTATGACCTTTGATGGATCATCGAGATCAAGTAATGTACTGCCTATCTTATATACTTGTCCCGAATTGGTTGTCTTTATCCCATGGTAGATCTCAAGCCATCCTTCTTTTGTTTTAATAGGAGGGGCAGAAGCGCCAACGCGAGAAGAATCCCAGAAACCAAAATGCGGTGTTAGAATAACTTTATGGTTCCCCCAGTGTATAAGGTCATCTGAATATGAAATCCAAATAGAACCGATACCTTTACCGATGGGTCTGTCCAGTCTGGCGTATTTCCCTTTTATCTTTTCAGGAAATAAAACTCCATCCTTGTTACCTGGTTCTGATACAAGGGCAATACGCTCATACTTCTTGAAATCAGCAGTCTTTGCAATCTCAATTCTAGGCCCCCAATTTGATACTGCTGTAAACAGGATATAATAAATTCCATCAATCAATGTAATTCTTGGATCCTCTATCCCTCTAGTTTCATATTTTGAGAATGGCCCTGTTTTAGAGGGCATCATTACCGGTTCTTCGTCCACCGTAAAATGAAAACCATCTTTACTTCTGGCAAGAGCAAAAAATGAATATCCCTGCTGCCCTTCAACTCTTAAAAGGAGCAAGTATTTACCATTCATTTTTACAGGAGATCCGTTAAAAACCGTATTACACCGAAACGGAATATCTTCGATTGTAATAATAGGATTGCCCTCCCATCTATGTAAAAAATCTCTACCACTTTTCCTTGGCATTGTCAAAAGTCCCTTTTGCTTTGCATACAGGTTTCAATAATTTCATCTAACGTCGTATAACCCAGACAGATGCAGTTATCCGATGTGCCGTAATAAAGTTTTATACTATTGTTCTCTTCCAGGATAGCTCCACATGAGAATACCATATTGGATATATCCCCAATACGCTCATAAGGCTCTCTGGGTGAAAGAACAGGTATATTTGAACGGCCTACTATGTTTGAAGCTGGGTTTTCCTTATCAAGAATAACGGTACCTATGCGCGAAAGTGTTCCTCCTGATGTCCTTTTTACACCGTAATAAAAAACCAACCATCCCTGCTCCATTTCAATAGGAGGTGCGGCACATCCAATGTGATTTGAATCCCAGTAACCCTTCCTTGGTGTAAGTACTACCTCGCTTTCTCCCCAGGTTAAAAGGTCTTCTGAATATGATATCCATATACTGCCGCCAGCATTGGGCCTTCCCAACCTTGCATATTTACCATTTATCTTCTTAGGGAAAAGTGCCCCAGCCTTGGTATCAGGCTGAGAAATTATACCCAATTTTTCTACGCTTTTAAAATCCTCTGTTTTAGCGAGGCTTAAAAGAATTCCATGCCGGCTTTCTGCTAAGTAAACGAGATAATAGGATTTATCAAGAAATGTTATTCTGGCATCAAGCACACCTATTTCTTCGTATTCTTTCAGTGGACCATCTTTTTCTGGAGAGAGAAAAGGCTTATCGGAAACATCGAAATATAGCCCATCCTTACTTTCTGCATAGTAAATAGATGTGCATCCATCAAGCATTTCAATCGTAATCAGCAGAATATACTTATCGTTTTTTTTAATACATCCAGCATTGTACATATTGGTGCATCTAAATGTGACATCTGTAATATCGATAAAAGGATTTCCTTCCCATCGGTGAATGACATCCCTTTCAAGTCTTTTTGTCATTATAAAAAACCTCCATATATAGTTTAATATATTTTGCCTGCAAATGGTAATAATTTTTTTATCCTACAAATTGGTAGGAAAAATTATAATCATCCTCCTGAAAAAACCTACGGAAATCAACAAGAATTGCCTATTTTTTCTCATATTTTGTGATTAAAACAGCCAATCCTCTCAAGTTAATAAGGAATAACATGATTGTTACTGTTTTGCAAAAAAATCTCTATAATCATGAATATGGCTTATTCACATTACGGGTAGTATATTTACAAGAAGGCTGTAGTTTTTCGGTGGGAACAACAGTCATGAATATTTCAGGGGCAAATCGGTAGCTTTTAGCGGCTTTTTTTGCGTATGTTGACGAATCTCGAATTATAAAAACTCTTATCAATCAATAACTATTATCAATAAATATAGTCTATTGGCAGGGATTTGCATCCGGCATATACTATGAAAAGCAAGGGAGTACAACGGGGAGGTGAGTCTTTATATGAATAAAACCTTAAAAAAAGAACTTACTTTTTTAGATATTTTCTGTATTGCATCAGGGGCGATGATAAGCTCGGGTCTATTCATTCTTCCCGGATTAGCTTTTGCTAAAGCAGGACCGGCGGCGATATTGTCCTATATTCTGGCAGGGGTTATATGTATTCCAACTGCCTTAAGTAAGGCAGAGTTAACCACGGCAATGCCAAAAGCAGGAGGCGATTATTTTTACATAATGAGAGGTTTTGGTCCTCTTTTCGGGACAATAGCAGGATTAAGTGCCTGGTTTTCATTGAGTTTAAAAGGAGCGTTTGCTCTTTTAGGAATGGGCGCCTATTTGAGTATTTTTACTCATCTGCCCATACATATCATTGCTGTTACTTGCTGTTTATTTTTTATTAGTATAAATTTGTTAGGAGTAAAAGAAGCCGGCCTTTTCCAGGTTTTATTGGTTTTTGGTCTTCTCGGTATTCTTCTCTGCTATGTTTTCTTGGGAGCAAAAAACATTAAACCTGATAATTTCTCCCCTTTTTTTAGTGGAGGGGTCAATCCTGTTTTCACCACTGCAAGTTTTGTATTTATTTCTTACGGGGGTTTGACTAAAATTGCAGCTCTGGCAGAAGAGACGAGAAATCCGGGTAAAAATATACCTCTGGGTATGATATCTTCACTTGCAATCATCTGTATTTTATATGCTGCGGTCCTTATTGTAACAATAGGCGTTATGAATCCTCAAACGCTGAAAGAAACTCTTACTCCCATATCGGATGGAGCGTATGTGTTTGGAGGTAATGTTTTTAAGATAGTTATAAGCGTTGCTGCATTTTTAGCCTTTATTTCCACCGCGAATGCGGGGATAATGGCTGCTTCCCGCTACCCGTTAGGCATGAGTAGAGATAGAATTCTTCCTGCGGTGTTTCAGAAAGTCAGTTCCAGGTTCGGGGTTCCTTATGTAGCAATCCTTTTTACCGGTCTTTTTATGCTGGCGGTTATTTTGTTGTTAAGACTGGAATTATTGGTAAAGGTTGCTTCCAGCGTGTTAATTATACTTTATATTTTTGCCAACCTGACCCTTATTCTGTTCAGAGAGAGTAAAATACTCAGCTACAGACCCAGGTTTTATTCTCCTCTTTACCCCTTCATTCAAATATTGGGAATATTGGCAGGTTTTTTTCTCTTAATAGAAATGGGATCTTCTATCATTTTTCTGACTTTAATATTCCTGTTGGTGGGTGTTATCTGGTTTAAAGCATATGCACAAAAAAGAGCCGCCCAACATTCTGCTCTGATATATGTTATGGAAAAATTAGTAGCAAAAGACAAAGAGCTGTCAACCGATAGCCTGCTGACTGAATTGAGAGACATTGTTATTAAACGAGACGATTTTGCAGAAGACAGGTTTCATAAACTGGTCATGGCGAGCAAGGTGGTGGATATAGAAGAACCCGTGACAATGGAAACCTTATTCAAGCAGGTCTCTGAAGTTTTAAGCATTGATCTGGGCGTTAAGTCTGAAGAATTATACGACAAACTGTATGAGAGAGAAATGCAGACAAGCACCGTCGTCAGAGACGGTCTTGCTATTCCTCATATTGTTGTTGATGTAGAAAATGCTCATAGAATCGTATTGGTGAGGGCAAGAACCGGTATCATATTTCCCGGCGATAAATTGGTTCACGTGGCATTTGTTCTTGTGGGTTCTACAGCCAGACGGGGTCGCAGCCTGCATTTAAAAGATTTAGTAGCCATTGCACAGACTACTCAACACCCGGAATTTGATAAGAAATGGCTGGAAGCCAAAAATGGGGAAGAATTAAGAAGCATTCTTCTGTTAGCGGAGAGAAGCCGTGGACAAGAATAAAGATCCCTGAAGCTTGACTGCCAAAAGGAAGACACCTCCTTTGGAGGTGGTCTTTTACCAGAATATAAATTCAATGAAAAAGAGAATGCATGTGATAACCATGATGATACCAGCAAACAGCCAGCGTGGCCCATCAGGTTGTTCCACCAGGAAATCTTTAGCTCTCCTTTGGTTGCCTGATTGCGATTGCTGTCATAGCGCAAGGTGACCAGCGAGCCTAGCGACCTTTTGAGCTGCGCCATCGCAGGAGCGAAGCGACGAGAAGGCGTCTGCTCCAAAAGACATGTTAGGTGGACGCATTACGTGTGTGTAATTGCAGTTTGCTCGATAGAGCAGGTTATTCTCAACTTGGCAATTTAGACAAAGCCCGAGCGAGAAAACCACACCGAGGGCAAGGAGCTTGCATCGCGGGATGCTTTGCCCCGGCTCCTAATGGTGCTCCGAGTGATTTGTCATAGGTGTATGGCCGTGATAGTAGCCCAGTTGATGCATGCGATTGTGCAAGGTACGATGTGCCGATGTCAGAACCAGGCGCATTCGCTTGTATGCCACGTCTTCAGCCCGCGTGCCGACCGTGTCCAGATAGGCCAGAACGCCTTCGATTTGCTCCAGGATGGTGACAGCATCGGCTGCGGCAAGCATAGGCGATCCTTCAATGCTGATCATCACTGGAGAAGAGTGCGCGGCGATGATCTCTGGCTTGTCGGCATAATGCCCCCGCACCAGCAAAGCCAGCCAGGAGCTTTTGTCCACCTTGACCGACCAATGCCCGTTCTTTTCCCCAGGCGGCACCGCCAGGCTCTCTCGAATCTCCCCGTTCACGATCAGTTCCACGCGAGACATCGGTATTGTTACACTGGCAACCTGCCACGTCACATCCACTGTGCCCCCATTGGCTGACATTTCGATGCGGCTTCCCATCGGGTACCCGTCAGCGGCAAACTCGAGCAGCGGGCCATACGTCACAAAGGTCTCCGCCCGCCGGATCGTTTCCATCCAGGTCTCATAGGTGAAAGACTCACTCGGGTCGATGCGAGCATAGGTGCGCACGGTTCCCACTGCTATGCCAGCCGACATTTTATCGGTGCCACCCACGGCAGCGACAAGGTAACCGCAGTTCAAGTAGCGATACCAGTCTGACAGGGAATAGGGGTCGATGCCGCCGTACAAGTTCCCCCATGATGTCATTTCGAGAGCGTCAACATCGCCGCTCACGATGCTGGCTGCATGCTCTGCGCGGGGATTTGGAAAGTGTGGCAGGATGACCAGCCCTCCTTGTTTCTTGCATTGCCGCGCCCACTCAGTCAGCAATACCTCGATAGGATCGCCCAGGGCAGATTCGTCTGGTCCGCCGGACGTCATCGGCGCAATGATCCTGCCGCGATAGCCCAACAAAGAGATGTGACCCAGCACGTGCTGTCGGTTCTCCGTTCCCACGCGCACCAGGTATTCGCCATCGCCACCGGCTTCCTTGGAGCCCCACGTGGTTTGGCCGTCGAAATCGCCAACGTTGGTCATCAACTCGCCCCATTGGCTGGCAAGCAAGTTGACGACATTCACGCCTTCAGCTGAACCTTCCAGCAATGCAGACATGGGAGAAAGGAAATGCACGTGGGTATCGGCGGTGACCCAACCCCTCTCCCACCACGGCAGCACCTTTTCGATCTCGACTACGATTTCCCGAGTGGCAGGGGTCACCTTGACAACCTTGCGCACAGGTCGAATCTCAAACCCCTTTGATACCTCGATATACACCTTGCCCAGTGGCAGATTGATAGTTGTCTCTCCAGGTATGTACGTACAGGAGTGGGCGTGGACTGGTTCAGTAAACGTGTTCATACCCAGTTTTGGCTGGCCGAGATGGGCAAAGTCCACGCTATAGTCCTCGAACCAAGCTGGGTTGAGGATGCGATGGCGATCAACCGGCACCAGATATTCCCCCCATTCACCGTGGACATGCAGCTTTACCGGCATACGCTTGCCGCTGCCACGCTCAACCGCCCGTAGCGTGACTCGTTGCGTCGCCGGAGCAACCAACTGCAAAGGGGTGGTTGTCTGCTCGCTTTCGACTCGCAACACGGGGATGACCTGTCCATTAGAGAGGTGAAAACACGCATCTGGGTGGGCGGTATATTCGATCAGCACCTCATTCTCAGATGTATCCGGAATCTGATTGTTATACGTTTCTGTAAATATGTCTTTGGGGTAAATCAGGCGCGGTGTTGCCGAGATGACCTGCCCCATGTCGAGTTGGATCTGCTGAAGTAATCCATTCTCGTCCAAACCAGGAAGAAAGGTATCTCCCCGGGGTAATTTCAAGCACGCTTTGCGACGTGTCTGCCAACGCAAAGGCAACGTGGACGTATTACCAGCCGAGATTGCCGATACAATAACAGGTCCTGACACAGGCTCGAAGCGAATGCCGACGACGGCCTTATCCGGGTGTGGATTCTCCCACGCCCACAGCCAGTTTATCCACTGTTCATCAAGCCCGCCATCTGGCTGCACAACGCGCGTCTGGGCCCATCCCCAGCCGGGAGATAGTTGCTCGTGCGGTGTCCGCCGTGGGTGGGGCTTATGGTGTGCGACCGCCTCAAAGCAGTTCTCTCCCCATCGACGCTGAAACGTGCCAATCTGATGGCGCCGGCGGATCGGAACACATTCCTCTGTGCCGTCGGCGTAGAGCATCACATAATCGGCGGCATGTTCGCCAAGCTGCCCCTCCCCGCGCATCGGTGAAATGAAACCACCGGGACCAAGCTTGACGGGCCGCAGATCTGACGTGTGCATAAAGACAAGCCATTGCATCGTCGTGGGACTCAACTCGATGGAAACAACTTGGCAAGTGATGGCCACCACATCTCCAATCTCAAAGGGGAGGCCCCAACCAACGCACGTAGCGCTTGGCGCGTGCTCCAGGGCGAGCGACATTTCGTCCGAGATTCCGACGTCTGCTAACCTGGAAAGGGGCACATTCCCCTTGAGGGTCAAGGGAACAAACAGGGATGACCAGGGTCCATCCTGAACACTAGACATATTGGGCTCCCTCCTTTCAATTTTATACTTTCCGAGTATGGTGATTGAACACCCTTTTTGAGAGAATGTTATTCTCAACCTGGTTGTTATCTACAACCTCGAACGAGAAAGCTACATCGGGGAAAGGTGCGCGGTGACATACCGGTGTCTCCATACCCTCCAGCATCATTCCTTGGGTACGCCTAACGTTAGTACCTTAATACTGATTTTCTTGCCCAATAGGCAAGAAAATCCTTATAATCTTGAATGTGGCTTGTCCACATCAGGGATAACCTGCCGCCAACAATACAGGACAAAACCTAGAATAATTTCAGAACTTGATCGTAGGACAATACGTACCAAAAATCATTTCCCAGTTGGCGGTCAGGTTCATCCCTTTGTTCTATCCCGCTCTCTACCTTTTCTAATTATTTTCACTATTTCTTGAGTTGAAATATCGGCCTTAATAAAAGGAACACTCAACGGTGAGGAGGGAGTATCTTCTGGCAATAATGCAAAAGTCCGTCCGTCCTTTCGGCGAATCAGTACTTTGCCTTTGGATTCAGCCTCCTCCAATACTTTTGCAAGCTTCTGTCGAGCTTCTGAATATGTATATACTCGCATTTCAAAACTCCAATATCGCTACATTAAGATTCTTCGCTACAGCCAAAAGCTGCCGATCCAACGTTAGCAATGGTGCATTATGTCTAATGGCACAATCCAAAAAATATGCATCATATGCGTATATTTTGGTTTGTTTAGCTATTTTCAAAGTGTGACCGAAATCTGTCCTTGTATACCTGAGTGGAATTTGTTCAAAGATCTCAAGCCCTTTGAATGCCTCCTTCAGTGTCAATCTTCCTTGCCTAAACATTGCAGAAAAGGCATTCCCTATCTCCCAGCCAATCGTACCAGGCCCAATGAGAGTTTGACCGGCTGTCTTCTTGATAATTGTCTTCCTTTCAGGTTCGTTAAAGATGACAGCGACTATTGCTGATGTATCAATTACAATGTCCATATTTATTTCCTAAGAATATGTACAATTGTACAATAGATTTATCGAATTGTCAAGGGGATCGTGGTTCGACTGTAATTTATTTTGAGGCAACAGAGGGATAGAACGCTTGAACTCAGCTGCTTTACCGTAGCGCAGCGGAGGCAAAGTCAGCTGTAGTGAATGGTTATGTGCTGTTATTTATTTTGGACTTTACATTTTCATTTACTCTGACTAAGTTGATTAAATCTACGTGCAATCATTAAAAGCCACAGCGATGTCGGAATAAGTGAAATTAGAGCAATTGTCATTCCAACTGTTCCAGCAGTTGATGGAACCAACATTAATATTCCCGTTGCAAGTCCAATGTAAGCAATCTTTTTATTGAAAACTTTGTTCTGAATCATTGCTGTTGAGAACAATACTAATGAAAGCCCATTCAAAATATAATAGACTCCAAAAGCAGTACCTTTATAAAGTGTCAGCATGACTTTTCCAGAAGCCAATAAAATAACTTTCTGTTCATTTGTTTCAGCTAATCCGAATTGTTTACTAAGAGACATCATTTCAAATGATATGTTTGAAGTAAAATAAACAGCTACTCCAATGAGCCCGAGAGCAAGCGCGATTGTTACAATTGATTTATGGCTGTCATTTAAGGCCGCAAAAAATGCAAGATATAAATATCCCATAAAAAGAACTGTTAATAAATACAATAGGTCTAGATTGAATAATCCAATTAGTGCATTTTCTTGAAAAAGTGAGTAAAAATCCACAACTGTCCTGGGTGGTGGCCACAAGACAAAAACAACAATCTGAATTGGAATTAGTCCTAAAGTAATCCATGCGATAATTCCAGCTGTTTTGTATAAAAAACTCCAATTATTTTTCTCCATATTTATCTGCCTCTCTTCACTATTTCAGTTATCATTATGTAGTATTGTTCTTTGGTACGATGTTCAATTCAATGATATATAAAATCAAAATTATTTTTAATAAGCATAACGACCCGGATGAGTAGCGCCCTCGCAGGCGCGAAGCGACGAGAAGGCGTCTACTCCATTCGTTTGTTATGTGCAGGGCATACATCTCAGAAAAAATAGAATTATCCTTTTTCAGCCTCAGCAATAGCATAGAACGGTTTGCTCGTTTTATTTTTCCCTCCATACAGAACTAAATCTTTCAAAGCTAATCCGGATTTTTTCAGAAGGGATTCAATATTTCCCCTGGCATCTTCGGACATATCAATTCCGAATATCCAGGGTTCCCCCATCTTCTTCATCAAGTTTATGCTCTTTTTCATAGCATAAGAGGTTCCTCCTGTTAAGAAAGCCTGTGAATAGAAGTCCTGAGCGATTACACTCCCTTTCCCACTTATATCAGCCATCTTCTTCAAGGTATTCTTAACAACATCCTCTTCCAGGTAACTTGCCACACTCTCCCATAGAAAGAATGTTCTTTTAGATATATCAAAACCGTTCTTTGTCAGTTTTTCGACCCATGATTCCTTATTAAAATCAACCGGAATATAGGTGACCCAATCATACTCAATACCGGCCTTTTTCATTGTCTCAATTTTCAAATTTTGAGTATTCTCTTACCATTTTGCCAACCATTTCCAATTATATTTGGCAAATTTTCCCTTCTCCATTTTATCTGGTGAATCCGCATTTTTTCTTTAAAATCTATCATGTTTCTCCATTTTTACTATTCGAATTTTAGCCAGCTAACATTATATTCTACCACAAATTACCATATAATACTCATATATCCAAGTAAAAACGGATTCCATATAACGGTCTTGAGCTTAGCCGCCCCGCTCGGCACTCCGCTTGTTTTTCAAGTTTCCCATACTAGTAACGATAAGGGCAAATCGCGATGCCCGCGGGGTCGGCTATAGCGAATTGTTAGGCAGCCACTTTTTCTCCATTGTAAGACCACCAATGAGTCTTATTAACAAGACACAGCTAGCTTGACAAGTACAACCATACAACCTATTCTTCACGTTCGTTCTGTTTTCTCCAATACTCGCTATCAACGGTGATAGGAATTATATCGTGTAACTGATGCGACGCACCCGCGGTCTTGACGATGATTTCCTCAAGAAATGATGGTTGCTCAACCTCAAGGATAATTCTCCATCCGAGATTTGATTTTTGATCCTCTTTCAGGATTACGAAACCGGATGTGTGATCCAGCCTGCCCTCAGGAACTTGCCTTGTGTCAACGGTGTGACCTACGCTTTCAAGATGATCTATTATCTGGGATCGATAGGGCTTTGCTGCAATTACGAGAACAGCCGGATAATCGCTATTAGTTGCCTCCTCAATCTCTTCCCGCGGGATGCCTGCAATCGCCTGAGTGATATACCTTCCCATGTAGTTCGCGTTCTGACGTTGAACGCTCGTCTTAATGACGTCAATGGTGGGATACTTTGCGCTGTCAGCGCCTTTCACCGGAGAGAAATGCCTGTAGGGCTTATCGATTCTCCCCTGAAGCTTATTTATTTGCCGTGCTTGCGTAATAACGTCGCTAACTGTTTCCACCACAACCTTCGGACAGCGCATACAAAATGGCAATTCGAATATTTCATAATCACCAGCGCTATACAGTGTCCGGATGTAATCCCAGCTTGAATCCCGCAGTTGGCTATATAACGCTTGGTAATCGTCCCCAACGATCATAATCGGACTGTTCTTAGCCAAGCGGTTGATGATCGCAGCTTCCATCCGGTTGAAATCCTGATACTCATCAATCAAGACTAGTTCGTAAACGCCTAGAGTTTCAGTTACTAATGCTGATCGCTCATAGACCCGATAGACTGTGTCGTCGAAGTCGACTGCGTCATAGTAAGCTCCCCGCTCAAGGTAGAATTGAATGTGGTTATTTTCGTCAAGGCTCCGCATTTCGCGTATGAAATGCGGAGCTT
>Ga0114925_10000582_pt1 | contig 16603 bp, 6 predicted proteins | sample SumtaG_2_FD_87287 | JGI IMG/M metagenome (GOLD analysis project Ga0114925, IMG submission 87287) | Deep subsurface microbial communities from Indian Ocean to uncover new lineages of life (NeLLi) - Sumatra_00607 metaG | ecosystem: Environmental > Aquatic > Marine > Oceanic > Sediment | place... | reverse complement strand
TATCTCTGGGACTATCGCAATTATAATAGTTGTATGGGATCATTTCAAAGATGACCGTCTAATAACAAAACAAGTTCAAGAATTTTATAAGGATGTTGAAAATACTATATATTCATACTATAAAAAGAGAATTACAGATTCTTTATTTGATATTAGAGAATATGTAGTTTATCAAGGAATAATTAAACAGAAGTTTGATGATTATTCAAAATATTTAGGAATGACTCGCCATCCTCGAGAGAAGGAATTGTTTTATATTAATAAAACAGATATTTTATTTCACCACTATGGGGCATTAATGAAAGATATTAGCGATAATAATAAAGGATATAGACGTGTTCAAATAATAGAAGATCCATTAAATATAAAAGAAAAAGAAATTAGTCAAATTAATAAATATTTAGAAAGTCTAAGAAATTATTGGAAATTAAATTATAAGAAAAGATTTTTTAGACCAATGTTAAAAGCTAAAAAGGATTTCAATGATTTAATTAATTATAAAAAGAAAGAGGCTTAAAATAATGAGATTTTTGGGATAATTGTACCAAATCTTCAGGTTCACTCCGGTACATTTTCTATAATTAATTGTTTTTTTTTCCCTTTTTAACACTAATCGTTTTTGAATAAAGCTATTCTCTTGTTATTTAATATAACGCATCGAAGTTCTAAATTATCAATCCTTAGCTTAATAAGAATTGCTGTAAATCATTTAAGAAATTATAATTTAAATGAAAAATCTCTTTCTTCCGTAATTTAATTTCACTACGATCAAGAAATTCTTTACCTGTTTCAATTCTTATAGGATAAGTAAAATTTTTCCCGTTTCTCACGCCTAAGATCTTTTCCGTCTGCGCAATCGCAATAATCAAACATTCCTTTTCAACATTGTCTTTGTCTTCTAATCTGAATTGTATAAAATCAACGAATTTCCTTTTATAGTTAATATGTTTCCTTATGAGGTTTTGCATGTTTTTAACTTCACTTTCTAATTTTGACTCATCAAGCCCATGACCAACTATTTTTCTTGGACTCCTATCGGAAATTCCGACGATTAAAACACCACCTAAATTGTTACCAAAACTCGCAATATCTTCGCAAAATACTATTTTTTTCTTTTGCTTAATATTCTTGTCTGGAGCTTTCCACATCTCAAATGTTTGTTTAAAATCCCATAATTTGTTTTCGATCCTATTATCTTCCTTCGCTTTTTTAACGAAGCTAACCCAGAAATCTTCGTCGTAAAGTCTTACTTCTTTTTGTTTATACTTTTCAATATCTATATCTAAATTTTCGTATATTTCTTTGAAATTTTCTTTCAGATTTGTAATTTTATTCACTTGAGTCTCGTTTCCTGATTTTTTTACTAAATATATAGAACATTTTTCCTCGTTTTCGTCTAAAAATTCTCTTGAGTGAGTCGTAATGAATATTTGGATTTTATCAGAAATCTCTAAAATTTTTTTTCTTAATTTTCTTTCTAATCCTGGATGTAAGTGAATTTCAGGTTCCTCAATACATAGAATTTTATTTTCTTTTAATTCCATCGTATAAGCTAAAAAATGAGCAATATTCAAAATTCCCGCACCCATATTTTCCATTTCAAGTGCCATATTAAGACCTACTTCTTGTAGCTTTAGAAAAGTTTTATTATTACGATCAATGTCCTGTCCCAAATTATCTACTTCGGGGATAAAATATTTCAATTGGTTATTCCACTCGTTAATCCACTCGTCTTGATTTGTTATTTTCTTCATACAAATAAATTTGACTAAATTACCACCATCGGGCATTAATATCGTATCTTTTAGTTTCGACATATCAGAATTGGGATTAAAACTTCTAATATCAGGAATTATATAAATAGCGTTTAAGAAATTTTCTACGAATTCGTCAAAAATTAACTGTAATACTTTATTATGACTCTGTAATTCATGATTTTCCTGTAAATTTAAACAGTTTCTTAAAGTGGGAATATTACTTGATATATTCTTGTTGGCGGAAATAGAAAAAACTTGATCAATTGTTCTTCTGTCGGTGTTTAAGCTATTTAAATCTAGTAACTTATGTTCATATTTATTACCTTGAAAGGTCGTTTGATAGAAGTTTTGAGGTTTGTCCAACCCACCATGATTTATTGATACCATATTAAGCATTAATTTTTTGAGGGATTTATTATATGTAATAACAAAATTGACGGAATTAAAATATCCTTTCTCAAGAAACCACTTTAATGCTACTCTTCGATCTTTCCACTTGTTGTATGTTATTATATTCCCCTCCATATGCCGAGATGTGGTATATCTAATAGTTCTTTCAAGATATCTATACAAGATTTCAAAAATTTCTGCATAAAATTCATTCGAAAGTTTGAAAGTTAAGGTAATTTCGCTGTTTAACTCTTCGTTTTCGTCAAATAAAAAATTTTCAGAGAATTTCTCGGTTTTGTAAGTATTAATCAATAAATCAAGGATTTTAAATAAGTTAGATTTCCCCGAACTATTTTTCCCTATTAACACATTATAGTTTTTAAAACTGGAAAACTTCGCGTCTTTATAACTCAAAAAATTCTTAATTTCCACGTCAGTTAATTTAAGTTTCGTAAGAATCACCAATGTTCTTAATGTAAATCTCAATCCTCTTTTTTGTGTAGTCTATATTAATATTTTTTGGTTTTAATTTTGCTATATTATTATACTCTTAAATAGATATATAATCTTGAAGTACTTATTAATAACTATAGATTAAGGACAAAAAAGGGTTTAATTAATGGGTTCAACCATAAATAAAGTTTATGAAGTGCTTAAAGAATGCTATACATTTATCGATTATCGTTGTGCTTATTTTAGAGAAGATGATAAATTTATTAGCATAGTTTCAACTTTCAGATTCACAAATAAAGAATATGAAGAAATAAAAGAATATCATGATAAGTTAAGGAGATTAAGCCATAATACAGATTGGTTTAAAGTTGAGTATGAGATCCTAAAACTTGAGGAATGGAAGACAAAATGGGAAGAAATAAAGAAGGATGCGAATTTTCAAAAAGAAGATTTTGATCTGGATTCATTAGAACTTTACAGGAATATGGAACATAATTCCCATTCTCCTATTACTAAATTCGATCGAGAGTACAATACAATTCAATTTAATGTAAGTTCATACGAATATAAAGAACATCATAAAAGGCTTGAATATTTAAAAGAAAAGCAAGAATTAAGAAGTATAGGAATTACTTCAATATATCCAATAATAAGACAAACTTTACAAATGCAATTTGATAGAAATTCACAGATATTCTCCTTTTTCCTTTTTCCAATTTATTTCAAAATAAAAAATGTGAGTTATACTGGTAATAATCTATTAGGAGAGATTGAGTATCATAAAATTTTTCATAAATCTAATCTGATAATTAAATATTATTTGAGGGGAAACGAGCAAGGTATAATTGAAAACTATTTAATAGAAAATAAAATTGATCACAATCAAAATTATTACATTTCTCAATTCAAAATTTTTATAGATAAAGATTTACATCAAATTGAAGAAAATTTTCCTCAATTTGTGCTTATTCTTTACTTTAGCCCTTTAAATTTAGAATTAACAGATTTTAATCAATACGCTTATAAACCAGAATTGGCTCACGAGGAAAAAATTCCCGAGAAAGAAATAATAAGTGTCGAGACCTTTAGTGAACCTCAAATTTTATTCATTAAAGCGGATTTTAAGGATTTTCAATTATCTGAATATGAAGAATTAATTGAATTAGTTAATAATTCCGCTTATGATGATAAATACTATAGAATCCTCCCGATATTATTAAGATGCCTTTTTGAAAACCTTTTATACGACATATTTCAAACAGGTTTTGATAAAAAACACACTGAATTCTTCTTTTTGAAGAGCCAATCCAGAGCAAGGGATTTTTCTCAATTGATCGCTTTATTGAATGTTTTAAAAGACAGGGATTTCAAACCGTATCATAAAGATTCTCTCAACCAGAGTATAATAGATGTATTGAAGGACATTCAAATGTTTGGAAATTGGAGTGTACACCAAATTTTAAGACAAGTGGATAGGGATTTTGCTGATAAATGGGAACAAAAAATTAATAGAGTTCTTTTAGCACTTTTAGTTTTTTATAAGAAAATTCAGTACAAAACCATAGAAATAACAGATCAAACCACTTATGATATAATCAATAAAACTCTAAACATTGATAAATCAACGAAACAAGAAGACAAAAAAATTAAGAAGAATCCCTTAACAGGAAAATTCAACAAATTATATAATCGAATGGCTTTAAAAGATTCTAAACATGTAATCATAGATATAAAAACTCTCTTAGAAAAAATAGGAAGTACAGATTTAGGAATCGTTCTAAAAATGGATTATCAAGAGAAGAATAAGGAAAGAAAAATGCTAGTTGAATATCAAAAATGGAATTTATCAATTAGAACCAGCTCTCCTCCATTCTTAAGACTTATTAAATATATAAATGGTAATTCTAAAACCTACGATTTTAAATTCCCAAATCAAAATGAAGAGATTTTAAAGCAATTTTTAGACATAATAAAGGAAAGATGTAAAGAGCAGGGAATTTTTATTAGTTAAATTGAAATCCAGAGTATAGAGTAATATCGTGAATATAAACGTATTCTTCTTTAAGGAAAGATTCCGGTAAATAGGGGGAGGAGGGCGAAATCAGAGTGTAAAAACATTATAAGAAATTAACCTTAAAGTTAGATGATATATCCGAAAGATGGTTAAAAAATGAGATAAAAAAAGATTTGAAAAAAAAAAGTATTAAATAATTTTAAAACAGAATATAAATGGACAAAAATGATCTCGAAAAAATTTATTAGAAAGCTTGGAATTGTTGCTCTGTTATTAATATCCGTTGTAACTCCTTTAAGTCCCACACAATCAGACTTTCAAGCTGAAGATATTAATAATAATGAGATTAAAAAAAAACAAATTAGGAAAGCTAATTATTGGGATTTAACAGGAAATCCTATATTTATTGACGATTCTGATCCAACAAAAAATTGGACATATACGGCGGCCAATTATGATTGGTGTGATGGTTCGGGCATATGGGCAGATCCTTATGTAATTGAAAATGTGTCTATTGATGGAGAAGAAGGAGAATTTTGTATTAAAATCCAAGACTCGAACGCTTATTTTATTATTAGAAATTGTACTATATATAACTCAGGTCCCGATTACCAAGATTTGGATGCGGGAATTAAAATTGTTAACACAAATAATGGAGCTTTAAAGAATAATCATATTTTTAATAATAAATTTTATGGATTATATTTATCCTATATCGAGAATTTAACTGTGGACGATAATCTTGTTGAAAAGAACAATTTAGGGATATATATGAGAAATTCTCAACACAATGAAATAATAAATAATAATATAGAAAAAAATAACGCAGCCGGTTTTAACCTCTACAACAGCGATAATAATGAAATAATTAATAATATAATAAAAAATAATAAAGATTATGGTATATCTCTAAGTTCTAATTCTGATAAAATTCTAATAGAAAAAAATGAAATTTCTGAAAATGATGCAACAGGCATAAAAATAGATGATTCAAGTGAAAATGAAATAATAGACAATATTATTAATAATAATGACGGCCATGGTATATATTTAGGAAATTCCAATGACAACGAAATGAGAATGAATACAATCTGTGAAAATGAGGGTAATGGCATAGATTTTCAAGATTCTGATAAAAATGAAGTAATTGAGAATGAAATAAGCAGAAATGGTGTCTATGGTATAACTCTAAGTTCTAATTCTGATAATAATTACATTTACAAAAATACTTTAGAGGATAACGGATTAGGTTGCATTGCCGATGATGGCTCCAACAATATTATAAAAGAAAATACTTGTTCCGGAAATTTTTTCTATTATTTCTTAATCTGGTTATTGTCTGATTTTGTTAGGTTTATAACCTTTATTTTAATTATAACTGTATCTATTGTCGGAGTAATTATAATTGTGAAGAAATGGAAGAAGAAAAAATTAGATTAAATTTAGATTATTCTCTTAATATTTAGTATCTATTCTAAGATTGGAAGAATTACCCTTTTTATATTTTGTTCTTTTCCTTATCAATAATATTAAGATTGTTATTCCAAAAATGATTAGATAGAATAATCCGAAAGAAATAGCTGGAGATTTCATACTTGTTTGCCCATACTATCATATTTTAATAAATAGATTGACTCATGATCTATATATCCGTAGCTTTCTGTATAACCTGTAATATAAATATTATCCGAAGAATCTACTACTATATCATAACCAAAAACTAAATATTTAATTATACCATATATTTTTTTTCCATTTTTTCGTCAATTACTCCAATGGCAATAATATAATCTTTTTCGCACTTATCAATTTCTGCATTTTTTAATATAGAGTCTATTTAAATTTACTTTATTTTATTATTTCAATCACTTCTTTTAATAGATTGATAAGATTTTGTCCTTTAGAGGTTAATTCAATGTGTTGTTTCTTATCTAAATAATCGATTTTAATAATCTCTTTTTCGATTAACTGTGATCAATATCAATTTTATCCTTATGTATTTTTAAATTTATTTCTTTATCACAAATAAAACATTTATGTTCTTGTATTTCCCATAGTTTCTTTCTTAAATCATCCTTTTGTTGTTCTGTTAAATTTGACAGAATTTTGGAACGCAATATTAATTACCTCCTTTCCTAACCTTTTTCATGTCATTAATTATTTATATAATTTTAATAAATTTCTAAATCTATCAAAAATTTTATTGAAAAACTCATATTTTGCTCTAATTGTTAATTTATTCTTATTTTGTTTTTTATCATATAGATAGTATTTTTATAACCTTAAATCTAAAAATAAACCATTTACTCGAAGCCATTCTTTCCATTTTTTATAATTTGGAAAAAGAGATTCAACATTTTCCCAAAATTGGGATGAATGATGAGGTTCCTTAAGATGGCATAGCTCATGGACAATAACATAATCAATAGCTGAAACAGGAGCCATCACTATTCTCCAATTATATATCACCTTTCCATCTTCAGTACAAGACCCCCACCGTATTTTTTGATCTCGAACTTTAATATCCTTTGGTTGATAATCCAAATACTTAAGATATTTTTGAATTCTCTGATTGATAATATTATTAGCTTTTTCTTTATACCATTCTATCAAGGCTCTCTTAATTTCCTCTTCCCGTTTTTGAGGATTAAGCTCTACATTAATGTATATATGAAGTATTTTAAATGCAAAGGTTATTTTTATTCTTTTATTCTGAGTTAGTTGAATTTTTAAACGATAAAGACGATTTTTTAATCGGATTTTTTCTCCACTTACGAGTTCTTGTTTTAAGGGGATTGGTTTTTTAATCTCTTGGACTGTTTGAAGCTTATTAATAATCCATTTCCTTTTTTTAAACACTGTTTCCTTAATTTTCTCCAATCCTAAATCGACTGGTGCTTTAACACTCACACTTCCATCTGGTTTTACAACTATTCCAACTGTTTTCCTATCTGTTCGGAATATTTCATAATTTATAATTATGTTTCCGAAACATATTTCATTAATAGCGGTATTCATTTAATCCCTCATTTATTTGAAATGTACTTTAGCTAAATCCACAATTTTTTGAGCTATTTGATTTAAGCGTGGTTGTTTTATCCCTTTTTTTCCTAATATTAATTTAGAATCTCGCCTGATATTTTTAATTACATTTAATTTCATGTGCCAATCGATAAGAGTTACATGTGGTTCAATGCTTTCTAAAATCTCATAAGTGGCTTTTATAATATCCCTTTCTTCTATAACACCTAGATCATTTAAATCTTTCTTAATTAAATTGTAGAAGGCTAATTCGTCTTGATTCAAACCCATTTTTTTAGCTAATATAGGTCGATCTTTCAGTTCAGCTACAATTGCTTTTAAATGCTTTATTTTTTCAGCAAGGTCAATTCTATTTTGTGTATATTCTTCTATTATTCGCTCTAATCTTTCTTTTAAACTGGTATAACAAATAGGGTCTTCTTCAATCTTTACAGAAATTTCATGACTTATTGCGTGTTGCATTTCACTGGCTCTCGCTTTGTCAGATTTTAGTCCATCAAGAACCTCTTGGAATTTTTCAGATAAAATTGGGACTGGCTCAACTAATTGCTTTACTCCATATGTTCTAATATGTTCGTCGATAATTTGTTTTACTTTTGGACCACAATCTGCAATGTCCAAGTCTTCATCTCGAAACCTATTCCTTGCTGACGCAATTATTTTTCCTAATCTTTGTAAATCAAATATATAAGGTTGAGCTCCAGGATCAGGTAAAACAATGTCTAAACTTTCGCTAAATTTCTTAAAATCAGCACGAAAATCTGCTCTCTTATTCTCGGGTTCTATGACTTCCATACACGCTTCCAAATCGTTCATATCTACTCCTGTGAAATATTCTATTACTGCTCGGTATCGTTGTTCGAGTCTTGGAAGTTCGTCATCTATATGTTTCATGAATCCTTCGATATCCGCTTTATCAAATATATTAAGTGCTTCTTCAAGATTCTGTGAAACACCGTAATAATCCACTACTAAACCATATACTTTTCTTTCATAAGTTCTATTAACACGAGCAATTGCTTGTAAAAGATTATGCTCTCTCAACGATTTGTCAAGATACATTACTTGCTCAATTGGTGCGTCAAAACCAGTAATTAACATATCACAGACAATCAAAGATTTTAGGGGATCATCAGGATCATTAAAACGGGCTATTTGAGTTTGCTGTTCAGATTTATTAGTTATAAATGGAACGCCATGCTTTTTTAACTCATCATCATAACGAGGGTTTGCTGAAATAATAACTACAGATTCGGGAGCATTAAACTGTTCGAAATATTTCTTATATAACACAGCTAATTCCCTTGAGGATACTACTACTTGAGCTTTAAATCCATTTTGATTTATCCTCTCTTCAAAATGAGTTAAAATATCTAAAACAACTTTTTTTATACGCTCAGGAGCCGCTAGTATTTTATCCTTAGTGGCATATTTCTTTTTTATTGCTTCTTGTTCTTTCTGCGTTTTCTCTGAAAAGACACGATTAAAAATGTCATCGATAGATTCACCTTCTACTTGTAATTCTGGAAGCCTATTCTCATAAAAGATCTCAACTGTCATATTATCTTCTACAGATTGACGCATATCATAAACATCGATAAACTTTCCGAATTTTTTTACGGTCTTACCTTTGCCCACAGAAATCAATTGTTTCCTTTCATTTCTCGCTAGAGGAGTACCAGTATATGCTATAAAACATCCATTAGGTAAACCTTTTCGCATATTAGAAGCAAATATTTGATATTGAGAGCGATGAGCTTCATCTATAAGGACAAAGATATTTTTATCTGGATTAAGTTCTGGAAATTCTATTCCAATTTTAGAATCACCAGTTTCTTTATCTGCATCTTCGGTTCTGAATTTCTGAAGTGTTGTAAAAAGAGTGATTCCTTGTCCTAATCGAATCAGTTTCTGGAGGTCTTTTGCACTTTTTGGTTCAATTGGATTTGGAAAACCGCAATTTTCAAATATTCCATTTAATTGTTTCACAAGATCGATCCTGTCACAAATAAATAATAACAAGGGATTGTTCAATTTCTTTTCTCTTCGTAATTTTACTGCCGTAAAAAGCATTGTATGGGATTTTCCAGATCCTTGAGTGTGCCAAATAGTTCCACCTCTTTGAGATGGATCTTCCTCAGTTATAATTCGTTCTATAGTTTTATTTACTGCTCTAAATTGTTGATATCTTGCTAATTTTTTAATAATCCTACCCCTTTCTCGCTCATAAATTATGAAATTATGAATTAAATCCAATAGATTTCGAGGTTCTAATAACCCATACAATAAAATATCTTGACGATTGGGATTTGGCGTGGAACGCCCTGTCCTTGTAATAATTTTCTCTAATTCTTTTAATGTTATTGGAAATGGTTCTTTCCATTCCCTATAATGCATATAGGAATTACCAATAACACCATATTTAGCCGATTGACTACTGGTAACAATGGTAATTTGATTGAAATAAAAGAGTTTGGGGATTGTTTCCTGATATTCGATTACTTGTTTTATGCCTTGCTGTAAGGGATTGGTTAAAAATGGACTTTTACACTCAATAACAACTAAAGGCAATCCATTAATAAATACAACAATGTCTGGGATTCTATATCCCTTAGAAGCATTTATTTTGAACTGATTTGAAACAAGATATTCATTATTTTCAATATTATTCCAATCAATAAGCTTAACCCAATGATTTCGGCGACCTTTTCCATCATCTAAATCTTGTTCTACTACCAATTTACTTGGTTTGGTTAAATATTGCCAAATTAATTCATTAATCTCAATTTGGCTAGGGATTGTTGGAATTGTTAATTTTCGAATTACTTGTTTTATATTAGATTCGCTTATCCAAGGATTAAACTCTTTAATTTTTTTAACAAAACGATTTGATAAAATAACTTCTCGAAAACTAGAGCGTTCAGGAATTGATGATTCATGTGTTAGGTCCTTACCCTCTCTGTAGATATAACCAAGCTCATGAAGTAAATCTAATGTTGGTTTCTCTGTGTTGTGATATTCGTCCCACTTTGGAATTGTCATGATTTCTTCTTATTAATTTTATAAAATTACTCTCACTTTACCCGTGAGAAGATCTTGCATTAATCCATTTTTAATAATTTTTAGTTTATTATCATAATATTTTTCATTCTCAATCTTGTCATCTATACTCTTGAAAATTTGTATAATTCTTTCTTGTTCATTTAGAGGTGGTATAGGTATTTGGACCGAACTAAGTATTTTGATTGATGCAAAGTTTTTAATTGCACTTCCAAATGTAAATCTCTTAATCAATTTATTAAGAAAATCTGATTTTAAAAAGTATTTAAAGAACAATTTGTTCAATATATCTTCATTTAATCTTATTCTGATAATAGCTTGATTATAAATTCCTTGTTCTATCCCATTAGGAACTATTGCGATAACGCCTAAAGTTCCTGCGGCAGTCATAAGAAGATCTCCACTTTCTATTTCAAATTGTTTTAACTCCTGAAATTTCTCTTCATCTATATAATAATTTCCAAGAGAAAAATCATTTTTAATTACACATTTTTGTTCATATATTTTATAACCAGTTTTAACAAAATATTCTTTTTTTACAGATCCTCCCCATGGACCTCGTTTTAATCCATCTCCCTCAACTACTACTTTACTTAATTTTTGAATATCCCATTCTTTTGGAATTTTCCCCCATTTCATCTCTTTAAATTCGGTGTGCCCAATTCCCTGCGTGAAGAGGTGTTGCATTAACCCTTTTTTAATAAGTTTTAAATTTTCAATAACATTCTGAGTTTCGATTATAATATCATCTACATTTGATAAAATTGAGGCAATTTTTTGTTGTTCTTCAAGTGGGGGAACAATAACAGGAGCTACTTTAACATCAGACATATTAACTGCGGGATAACTTGATCCAACCATCTGAGAAATCATGTAATTTACAAATTTTTGACTTAAAACATATTGAAATAGATATTCATAATCTAATTCTCGTTTTACTCTTAGAACAGCAAATCCCGTAGAACAGATGTAATTATCATGTTTTAGCAATATTTTTGAGAAAGCTTTAAGATAAGGTCTAACAGTTGATATGATAATATCATTTCTTTTAACTATTCTTCTTGCCCTACTAGGAAGATTTGAAATATTTATCTGTTTTATGTTTTTTATTAGGAATGTCGAATTATCTATACTTGAAATATCAATATAATTTATATAATCTCGACTATATCCATTAATATTTAAATTCTCTGGATTAATATTAACACAATCTTTCATCTTTTTTATTTGCCAATTGCTAGGTAAATTTATCTTAAGAAAACTACTCATAACCTAACTCTTTAATATTTGATTTAAATTCAATTTCTAATCTTTCTCGATTTTTTTGTAATTCCTTTAGCTCTTCTAAATGCTCTAAAATATTTACAGGTTCTTCTTCGGGAATTTTTTAACCATTAACTTAACTCAAGGTGTTGATTATAACTTTACTGGTGAAAACCTTAACTATCTAGTCTTTTACACACTTAATACATCACAACAATATAATAGCACTTTAGAAGAATCTTATTATATTGACTATTACTGTTATCTTACTGAAGAAATTAATTTGGCTAAGAATTTAATCATAGAATTAATGGATGATGATGGGGTATGGAAACCTATCGATAGAGTTCCTCTATTAGACGCAGGTAATTTCGATTATAGATTCTTTATTGGTAAGGATGGACTACAATTTCCACTTGAAGAAATCAGAGTGTTAAGATTAATATATCTACCCGTTAATTTAACTGACTATTCTGATGAAATAGACGCCGTGAATTATGATAATATATATAGCGCCTATAAGAACGATTCTGTGAATGAAGAATTTACATTGTTTGTAAAAGGAAAAGAATCCAAGATTGACTACATCCCAAGCGACTTCTCTAAAGGAGTCGATAGATGGGCTACCGTTCAAGAAAGGAAGTACTCCACAGCGGGACTATACGAAAGATTATATGAAGATGAGCCATATACTATTTTAGATTTCGGTCGAACTATCACTGATTCCTATGAATTTACATTCCAATTAACCGACGTCTACGATGACCCCATAAATAATAGTTTAGTTTGGATGGAAGTTGGAATTAAACCTAAGGCAGGAAATAATTTTAAATTAATTGAATGGAAAGATTTGGATGGCAATTACATTGATTCCGAATCACCCGGTACAGTTATATTCTCTGAAGAAGGACAATATGTTTGTTATGGCCCAGGAGTTAAAGGCGTCAGATCTCAAATGTTCAATCGCCCTGAAGTATATGAATATTTAGATCCCGAAACAGAAGAGATTGGTCACTATTCTGCCTATTATTGGGATTATCGTATATCAGATGTCTATGGATTAGTTACTTTCAATATGTCCTTTGTTCAAGATATAATCGGGGATTTTGCCAGAATCTTCGATGAATCCATTTTTGCTGATGGTACCATTACAAAAGATACACTCGACGATTATCGTTTATATGTTAGGGTATTCCATGCGCCTATTTACAGCACCGATGAGATGGCAATTCTAAATGCGGACACTTTATTATGTTCTGCTAATAGTACAATATTTGATATAAGTAGAACTTCAGAGTTAGAGGATTACGATCTTAGTCAGACCGCTTACTATAGCGGTAGCTATGCAGAAGGAATGATAACGCTATATCCAGAAGATATAATGCTAGGAGTTCCAGACCTTTTAGTTTATCAATATGATACAGAGCTTAATGATAGTTTCGGCTTTAATGTCGATATCATTGAAGCAGATCCTATTCCAGATGCCAAAATGTTAACGACCAAGGACTTTACTAAAAGTTTCAATACAAGCTCTTTAATTCCAGAATTTATGCTTAATACTGAGGGTTACTTTTCGGATAATTTCGAATTATTATATGGCACACCTATTGTTTGTACGATTACAACCTACTATGGAAATAATCCATTCGGAGTTGGTTCATCCCCCGAATTTATCGCTTACATAGACGATCAAGGAAGAGCTACAATCGATATAAGCGATTATTATATGCTACAACTAATCCCTGGAGTATACCGTGTAAATGTTTATTCGATGTCAAACCCTTATATTAAAGAGGCTTACCGTTTCTGCTCACTTGAAGTAAGACCAGAGAATTTCATGAAGTTCGGAGAGCCTACTTCTACATTAGATTTAATTGATTGGTATACATCAGGAATAGGGGGCGCTACCTATGGACAAGAAGATCTCATTTATGAGGATGTGTATCCAAGACTTATTGCGTATTTCGGCACACTTCACAATGAATCAGACTCAGGTTTAGAAGATTATGTATTCATCAATGTGACCGCCTCAATTTTAGAGAATGGCGTATGGAGTGATTGGTTCTTAATTACAGAGGAAGATATTATGTTAAGTTCTCTTCAATACGATGGACTTTATTATCTTGAAGCCCCTCTGGGTATAGATGGTGCTCAATTAATGGGTAAAGAAGTCAGATTACAAATTACTGCGGATGCTTCATATAATAAGGAAAATATGGAAGAAGAAATTCGCAATCAGGGCTTGTATATTGTTAACTTATCAATAGTAACTTCAACAGTTCGTAATGATACCATCGTACTATATACCTACTGTAATGAAGATGCATCAGGTTATACTTGGATAGGAACAGACCCTGTAAGTCAAGATAAGGTGAAATATGGTATAGAAAGATATTTTGAATATGATCCTAATGAGGATACTTACGGTTTAGATATCGCTGATTACCTCTTATATTTGACTGGTTTCTTAGCCATTGCAGTGGTTTCTGTGAAAGGTTGGTGGCGTTATCAGAATATAACTCTTGAAGAGACCGATAATTTTACCATACAAGATGATGACTATACAATTGTTCTAAATGAGGATATTACTTTAGATAATGATTCAGAGCTTATAATCTCTTATGCAGTCAAAATCGATAATGATTATTTAATTGAATGGACTTTCAACGAAATGGAAGGTTATGGACACAATATTATACTCACAGACGAAGATGATTCTTTCAACTCTGATTATTCGGATTATTACAATTTAATCGGCACAAATTACATTGATTTATCACATGAAAAATATTTAGATATATTTTACACTAACTTTAATGAATCAAACGAAATTTCAAGTAATATAATTACTTTAAATCGCACTTTTTCAGGAATAACCAATGAAGATTATAAAATTTATTGTATTAAAGAAGAGGATGGAGATAAAATAAATGAAATTTATACTACTTCATTTGATAATGGGAAGATAAAAATAACATTTGATGATCCTCCAGGGGTAAGTAACCAAGATGTTTATGTTGAATATGCTATAACAACTTATAAGTTAGATAGAGGCTATCAACAGGTTAAAATGAATATATCAGATTCAGTAAGGAAATTGTCTCCATTACATAGTTCCGACAAGATCCTCGATTATTCCTGGGGTGAAACTCCTGTTGATTTGAACCTCACCAATGTACCAGAAGATCCAAACAATCCCGTAGAATCTAATTCCCCAATGATTCTCATTCCACTTTCAGCGGATAACATGACCTCCTTAGAGTTCAACTATCTCCCATTGATGTATAATTCAAGGTTAAATGGCTCGTTCTACATTGATGATTGCGTGTTAACCCAAGATCTTGAAAATACCAAGCCTTTATCAGTTACTATTAGGATTAATACCGAAGATGGTGATTCCTACTTTGATTATATCATTATCAACGCCACTGAAGATCAGAATAAATATTACTTCAGCACTAGTCTACAACCTGTATACGCTATGGATGGATATAACACTATCGATATAGAGTTAGAGTTTGTTGGTATTGGAAATAACACATATCCACTGCAATATATCATTCTTGACCAATTTGACTTAATCTCAGATGATAGAATACTTCAGACTTATGCGAAGCCTCCTTTAGATAGGTACGGGCTTTTTGATACTAAGAATGTAATTAATTCAAATAATTATATACAGATTTTCACAGATAACTTAAAGGACACTTATGGAGTACCAGATGGAAGTTGGATGACTCTCGCGGTGGAAGGGTTTGGCGATTATGGCGAGCTTGTAGAACTTTCAAAAGATATTGCGACCGAAAGATTAAATTTTGAATATAAAGGTGAACAGTATTACTTTAAATCTCTTGCCGAGCACGACAGAAGATTAGTAGATTCAATCGGGTTCCACTTAAATGCCTATGATTTAGATCGTCCCGCCTATTTGGATGGTAGTGTAAATCTTTACGGTGGTAAAGGTACTAATATAACCGGTGATGAGTTGATTTATGATAATCTTTATGATATGGATTGGAGCTATGATGATTATGAAGTAGATTTAAGCGAATTTGATCCTGATTCCTATAATAGTAATTTCTTCCTTTCAGAGACTCCTCTAACGAGCGATGATCTTTACATTGAAGGATTACTTTACATGCACCATAAGATTGATTTAAGCGATAGTAATCTTGTAATAAACGAAAGTCTACCTGAAGGTGTGCTCTTTGCGGTCTTAATTCCGAACCAGACCAGCAGGATTAGTTATGTGGACGTAGCAGATATCGTTAGGATTTGCGAACCTTATTACTGGTTAGAATCCTATCAAGGTTACGCCTTAACGGGAGATGATTTTGCCACCTATAACCCAGACGCTCAAGAAAATTATAGGCCAACCTCTTTAGCTCCGCCTACTGAGTTAATTTCTGACAGTTATGAGTTAATGCTTAATGAAAACGGCACCTATCAGCTCAACTTTAATGTTACTGAAAGTGAGGTAATTAATGCTCTTGGAGGTAGCAATATACAGATCGACTTTCATATAAATTATGAATTTGCTCAGTCCGGCGATTTTATAATAACTGAGAACCAATACACCTATAACAGCACCCTTGAATGGCAATTCCCTGATGAAGCCAGCGCC
>Ga0114925_10000581_pt1 | contig 16609 bp, 30 predicted proteins | sample SumtaG_2_FD_87287 | JGI IMG/M metagenome (GOLD analysis project Ga0114925, IMG submission 87287) | Deep subsurface microbial communities from Indian Ocean to uncover new lineages of life (NeLLi) - Sumatra_00607 metaG | ecosystem: Environmental > Aquatic > Marine > Oceanic > Sediment | place... | reverse complement strand
GCTAAAGGCATACTTTGAGGAAACATATCCAGGCTGGAAACGAGGCGACGCTGTTAAGGATGTGCCCTCCCGGGCAAATAAACTGCCCTCCGAGTTGCCCTTCTAAAAAAACCTTGACAAATAGCAAATAGTTCTTATCTTGACTACGTAGGCAGATTTAGAGGGAGATTATGAAACTTGAATCACTAAAGAAAACTGAAGTATTTGAACGGTTCAACGAAAGAATACCCGAAAAAGAACTCGCCGATCTAACTCTGTTTATGGAGCGAAAAAGAAAGAAACAAAGACGATGGGAGCCAACACTTTTTAATAGAAGGGTGGAGTAAATTATGCTTGGAATCTTTCTTTTTATTGTGTGTCCTCTTCTTGTTTTAGTGTGTGTTCTGGGGATGGTGAATGCTTTAGAGAAGAGGGAGAAAAATTGACAGCTACTCCGAAGGTTAGAAAACAAGCCAAAAGAGAGTTAAATGTTAGGCAAGCACAAGTTCTAACATACCTTGCTCTTGGGAAGCGTGTGCGTGAAATTGCCGAGCTGTTAGGTGTGTCCGATGATTCGATTCGTAGAGATATGAGACGGCTTGATGAAACAAAGACCCGCGACAACCGTCTTGAAATTGAGCTTGAAAAGCACCGGCTTCTTTGGAATAAGTCGCTTGCTTGTATTGAAGGAAACTTAGATCATGGCAACTTGAAGGCGGCCGAGGACGTTCTGAAATACACTGGAGTCTGGACTGATAGGCTTGAAGTCACCGCCAAAGTCGACCCTGACGACCAGCAGAAGAAGATGATGGAGAACATGGAGGCTTTGCTTAAGCTGTCAAAGGGCAAGGTGCAAGGGGCTTTGCCGGAGAAGACGGAGGAAGAGCTTAGGCTTGCTCCGGGAGAACCAACGCTTGGAACGGTGTCCTGTGTAGAGAAGACTGGGCTTATGGAAAAGTTAGAGATAGCACCAGAAGAAATGAAGCCGGGAGCAATGATCCATGTGGACAAAGACGGCAACAGGGTTAAGACCACAGAGACTGAGACTCAATCTCAATTGGGTGCTTGCACCTGTGATTTTGGGCACTCTGCTATGGGTGATCCCGTAAACATTGATCCTAAGTGTCCGGTACATGGAGACAAGAAGCAAGCCATCTTCACAAACCCTAAGAGTCCTCGCTATGCTCAGATCGTTGACCTGCCCTCCGGGAAGGATGGGGACAAGGACAAGGACCTAACTCCCGTTGACCAATTTCCACCTAAGAGTCCGGTGGTGAGCAAGGATAATGGGAAGGTTGTTAGGTTTGAGAAGAAGGACAGGGAGCAAGGGGGGGGATAACCCGCCCCCTGGGGGGTCGGATGATTAGATATATGGATCCAGTCCCAATATTTATAATATTTTAGACCTTTTTTCGAGGTAAGTTGATGACTAAATTAGAGATAGCTAAAGTTGATTTTGAGGCAGATATATTTACTTTAAATTTACAGAATTTATTTACCCCGGACATGGTTTATGGTGCATTTGAAAAGTTTTTAAAGGCTACTGGACACGCTAATCCCCTGATTCAATGGGGGCTTGAGGTAGATTGATACCATGAAACAAGATAGAATCCTAAACACAAAGAAAGATGGTTCTTTTCTTTTCACTTTCCCGCCTAAGAAGAACAGAAAAAAGAATAAGGATTGCTTGACTTTATTGGATTTACCTTCTGGTGCTTGTATTGAGGACTATGGTTTTACTGTTGAGGGGCTCCTTGAGAGTGGTGAGCTTGTTCCGATTGGGGATGTTGAAAAATTTACTTGGTATGGGGATCGGCAAAAGTTTTATGCTCAGTTCTTAAAAGGTAAACGTCAAGCGGGGCAGAAGGAGATTAGTAGTGTCTGATTTAGCTTTCACTTTAACTAACTTAAGTCAAGAAGAGGTTATAAATCTTTTAGCTGAGGATGTGATGAAGGCGAAGAGGATGGGGTTAGTTGCGTCTTTGTGTGAGGTTTTGGATTTACACCGACAAGCTATTGCGGGGGAGGTTCAGCCTCAGATTGCTTTGAAGAATATTTGTTTTACTGCTCTTACGCCGGAGTCTGAGAAACTCTCTGAGGCTTTAACGGTTTTTTATAAGCAGAAAGTATCTGGTACGATTATTGATGAATTAAAAGCCCTTATTCGGGATGCTTTGAAATGAAGGGAATTCTATACCCAGCGATAGACATGGGAGATTTGCCACCTCTTACTGAAGAAGAGTGGGAGACTGTTCCTGCTTTGATGGGGAAAAATGCGGGTAAGGTTTTAAGTGATTTAATTGAGAAATATCTGAAGCATCAAGCGGGGAGTTTGGAGGGGGGCGATTCCCTGCTTGAGGAGGGGTGAGAAATGATTAAGGTTATCAATAAGCAGGTTTTTGAAATTACGGTGCAGGGTATGATTATAACACCTGAGCTTATTTCTGGATTACTTCGTGACTATTTTATTTCTACTATTAGCAGATCTGAGTTTATTGAAGTTAAAGAGCTTGTTGTTGATGAGGAGAAGAGATGACTTTTCGTTTTTGCGATATTTTCTTTGTTTTGTTTGTAATTGTGATGGTTAGTGGATTGGCTGGTTTTTGTTTTTGGGTGGGTTCGGTTTGGAAAGAGAAGAAGATGCTTGAAGAGGAGTAACATGGAAGAAGAGCGGATAAGAGAGATAAGGAAAGGAATGGCAAGCGGCGAGATTGGGGGTTTTTTTATTTACGATGAGGGTGGTAGAGAGATAGATTTTATGGAAAAGAATCGACCCAAGAAATCTATTAAAAGGAAATTTTGGCAATTATGGAAACCTTAACAGAACAAGTAACGGACACGCTCAAATCTACGAGTAAGGATCCTCTTTTGGCTTTGGAGCGAAAGTTGGATCGGACGGTTTACGAGTTATTTGCAGCTTGTTACTTGCCTCATCATTTGGTAAAGGAGGATGGTCGTGGTGGAACAGAGCCTTGCCCCAATGCCCCAATGCACGGGGAGATGTGTAAAAGATTTAGACATAAGACACGTTGTGTGGTTGTTGCCCCCGCTAAATATGCTAAGTCAACTTGGTGTTCGTTTATACAACCCCTCACAGACGGGGTTTTGGGTCTCGTCAAAGGTGATATCTTACTTATATCGAATACGGGACGATTGGCAGAGCACTGGCTTTCGTTGATAAAGGAGGAGATTGAACACAACGTGGATCTTCGGAGCAGGTTTGGGAATCTGAAGGGGGATATTTGGCGACAGGATATGATTAAGTTAAGGACGGGTATCACTATTGTTTCTTTGGGTTTGAACTATCAGATTAGGGGGACGGGTTGGGCTAAGGTTATTTGTGATGACATGGAGGACGATGAGATGGTTCGGTCGGAGGAGCAGAGGGAAAAGTTTGAGGACTGGTTTGATGGTGCGTTGATGGGTAGGATGCACCCGCATACTCGGCTTTCGATAACGGGCACTTTTCTGCACCCGCTTTGCAAGATAAAGAAGATGTTTGAAAACATTGATGGAAGATATACTGCTTGGGACAGGATCCTGTTTCAAGCCTTGAATGAAGAGGGTGAATCGACATGGCCGGAGCGTTGGCCGACTGATGTGGTTTTGAAGCAAAGAATAGAGATGGGGGAGAAGAAATTTTTATCGGAGAAGATGAACGCACCCGTCTTTGGCAAGGATCACGTCTTCAAGGGGGAGTGGTTTAAATATTATGATACTTTGCCCAAGGACTTATATATGGTGGCGATGGTTGATCCATCTTCGAGCAAGGAGAAAGAGGTGGGGGACTATACAGTTTATGAGGTTTGGGGTAAGGATTTGTTGCTTGAGAATTATTATTTCCTTGGCATGACACGTGGACGTTGGGCAAAGCATTCAAAGATCAAGGCTGGTCTCGACTATAACCAGGCTTACCATCCGGTTGTTAATTTGTTTGAATGTGATGCTTATTCAAAAGAGTTAAAGGTGGACTTGCTTGAAGAGGCAAAGAAGAGGGGTCAATATTTTCCCTATCGGTTTTTGTCTACCAAGAAGAATAAGATAGAGCGGGCACAGATGGTTACTGATCTTTGGGAGAAGGGCAAGGTTTTCTTGCCACGCAAAGGTGCTGAGAGGCTTAAAGAAGAGATGCTGATGTTTCCGTTCGGGGATTATGATGATTGTGTGGATCCTATGAGTGGTGCGCTTGGTTTTCTCCGTAAGCAAAGGGTTAAGATCAGACACAAAAAACAGATTTATCGAAAAGAGTTAAAACCGAATAAGGCGGGGAGGTTGGTGTGAAAGGAACGGATGTTTTAACTGCACAGCAAATAAGACAAGCAGTTAAAACCTTAAGGTCACACAGAGCAACAAATCAGCAATCTGATTTGACTCCTAAACAATGGAAAGAATTAAGGGAATCTTTTGATTTCTTTATGGAAAAAGATTTTAAGGACTCGCCAATAAAAGATGATGTAAATGAATTAAAAAATGTGATTACAACGGGGAGATTGGTATGAGAAGCAAAGTGCCAGAGAAAAAGATACCGGAGTTTAGTGAAGAGCCGGGGGGTGATCTTATAGATTTAGGTGAATGTGCCATGTATGATTGGGAAAAGGGTTGTTATGTTATTAAACCATGTTCTGTTAGAATGTATACGCCAGAACAGTTAAAACGTAGGGATGAGATTAATGGGCAACAAGGGATGTTACCGGCGGCGGGGAGATTGGTGTGAAGAAGGTTAAATTAGATTATGATGAATGGTATCCGGTGTTTTCATTGAAGGAAGACTATAATCCCAAGTGGCATGCTAAGGAAGTTGTTGAAATAGAAGATAAGTTTTATTCTGAATATTTGAAGGCATTGGAACAATTTTCTAATATGCAAAATAAACTGCAGAAACTGGCTGAAGAAAAGGGAATTTATAGTTAGGGAGGATTTATGAATTTCAAGCCTTATGCTGACAAGATAATTGTCAAGTCTATCAAGAAAGGGAAGTCGGATGGTGGTATCATTTTAACCGAGATGCAAGGTATGGAAAATTTGGTGCGGGGTGAGGTTGTGGCGATCTCTGATGGCTTTCTTTTTGGTGACAAGGAGTGGCCTGTGACCTCTAAGGTTGGGGACATTGTATGGTTTCAGGAGGGCGTGGGTGTTCCATTTCCATTTGAAGGGGAGAAATATTTGATGTTGCAGGATGGGGCGGTGCTTGGGAAGGAGAAAAAAATCAAAGACTTTAAAACTGATCGACCAAATATTATACCAGTAGAGGGAAAGTAAAATAACTTTAAGCCGGAACTTAAAGTAAAGAAGTAGTCGGGGGGCGTAAAAGGGTGGCAAAAGAAAAAGCAGTAGAGGTAGACGAAGACGTCGGATCGGGTAGTATCGACATTGATACCGAAACAGACGAAAAACTTATAGCGCAAAAGATTGCGGAACAGATCTCTGAGTCTCGCACCTATTGGGAATCTTTCAAATCTTTATGCACTGAACTATATTTCGATTTTCTTGCCTACAAAGAATCCATCCAGGATTCTACCAAATCCAATACATTTATTCCTTTGCCTTATGTAGACATAAGGGTTACTAAGGCACGGATCAAACAGATCATTACGGGCACCAAGCCTTATGCTCGTGTTAAGCCTAAGCCCTACAGTCCTGATCTTAGTTTTAAAGCCAGCCACTTTGCCTACAATCTTTTGTATGAGGCTGAATTTGAGTCCTTCCTCGACTTACTCATACAGGATGCTTTGATTTATACTGGGGCTCCATTTCAAGAAACGTGGGGTGTGGAATATAAAGAGATGCCTGCCTTTTGGGATGCGGAGAGTTTAGGGGAGAAGTTTGGTGTTGATTTAACGGGGGTAGATATTCGCATTCCCAAATTTGACGATAACGGCGAAAGGGTTTTTGAGCTTCAGGAAACAAGGGATGGAATTTTCTTGGAGGTCATTCCTATTCAGGATTTTTACCTGATTAAGAATTCTAAGAACGTTGAAACGGATGCGTGGGCAGGTAAACATTATAAGGCTACCATAGAGAATTTAGAGAAAAAGGTTAATCCTGACGGCACCCCCTATTACGAGAATCTCGATCTATTGAGAGCGTTAGACACGACCAAGCGTGCCGACACTACGGGGGCGACACGTCAATCCCAGCCTGTTCAAAGAGACGAACCCTCTCAATCTACCTTCACCAAAGAATTTGACATTATCGAATTCTGCACAGATAAAAAGATTTTTCATTGGCCAGAAGGTGCGCAGTTTTTGATTGCCCAAAATCCCAATCCCTACAAGAGAAAACCTTATCATATCGCCAGGGTAGAAAAACTTACTGGTGAACCTTATGGACTTTCACCTAATCGAGTCAATCACCTGTTAACCCGGACTATGAATGAAGTTGTGGACATCATTATGGATGGTTTGTTTTTAGAGGACAACAAGGCGTTCGTCATTGATGAAAATCGAATAGATGATTTTGAGGTTGGGGCGACACAAGGCAATTTGATTCATGTTAAAAACCTTGATCCGGGTGAGAGTGTAACCAATGCTATTTATGCTCTTGAGACAAGAGCAGTAGCCAATGAAATTATGCCTCTTTGGGAAAAGCTTGATGTTACCCACCAGTTGGTGGCGGGTAGACCCAATATGAGTGTTGGGATGCCACAGCAGGGTGCTGAGACTGCTTATGAGAACGCACAGTTGGCGGCGGGTGCAAACACCCCGGTTATTGATATGACGGCTAATCTTGTTGATACCGCTTTGAGACCAATTTATCAGGACCTGTTCCATTTAGCTATGATATATTTCACCAAAGAGAAAAGTATGGAGGCGTTGGATGATGATGGTAACTTGATTGGGGGGGAACCTTTAGTGATGACCCCACGTGAAGTTTATGCAAACTATGACTTTGAATTTGAGTTTTTGGGTAAGGAAAGAAATAAGATTGAAGAGCGGGCGGCGTTGACTAATATGTTGATGGTTTGGGGAAACGTTAAAAATGTAGATGAGGTTACGGCTTTAATTATGAAGAATCTTTTGTTGCAATCAGGCATATCGGATACGGCTGCTATTAAGGGGGCTTTAGATAAAGCCATAGAGCAAAGACGGCAAATGGAGATGTTGGCAATGCAAGCCAAGATGGGGGGAGGGGAGCAAGGGAGACCAATGGGTGGCTTGCCAGAAGGGGGATCAGAGGCGGTTGGTGAGCCGATGCGGGACACAGGGAATATGATGAACGCTCTTAAACCTACGGGGATGTAATGGAAAAGCAGAAAAGGATAAAATTTGAAATAATTGAATATCAAGATGGTTACGGCATTAAGGTCAACGGTCAAGATTTAATGCGAGGGGGACACAAAATGCGATACAGTGATCTCGACTTGGCTAAATGTGAAATGGTGAGTTTTGTTCTTGGGAATACAAAAGAATTGGAACGGTTTGTGAAATATCGCATCAATGAGATAGAATCTATTTTGGAAGTAAATAGGGTGTCCATAGGATTAAGGGAACATTTGGGGATTTAAGTATGCCAAAGGAAATGGAAAGAAAATTAAGGGCACAGGTGAACAAAAAGTATCCTAACTGGTCAAAAACCAAAAAGGATGCCTATGTCTATGGAACTCTGAGAAAAACGGGATGGGTTCCCCAAAAAAGGAAAAAACATTGAAATGTAATACCTGTGGTGAGGATAAGTCTGTTGAGGAATTTTATTTAGAACGAAAAAAGCCAAGACAAAGATGTAAGTCTTGTACCAGAAGGGCAATTAGAATATCGCATTGGAATAATCGTGGTGTTAAAATCACATGGGACGAATATGAAACGATGTTTTTATTTCAAAATGGGGAATGTGCTGTATGTAACAAAAAACTCCAAAGGGATAGCACAATAAAAAATAATACCGCTGTTATTGATCACGATCACAAAACAGGAATAGTAAGAGGGCTTTTATGTAATTCTTGTAATAGAGCCATCGGATTACTTGGTGATAATATAGAAGTAGTTTACAGCATCATAGATTATTTAGGCGGATGGAAACCCTCAACACAGAAAGGAAAATAATGGCATCTAATCCACACAATCAGGCAGAACTTGCAACTTTTGCTAAAAGAAAAAAAGAACAGATGGAAATGAATGTATTGCATAAAGCTGAATCCAATACTCTTGAGTTCTTAAGTTGGGCGGAGTTGCCCATGACAAAAGAGATGAGAAGGATATTTGCAGATATGCGAAAAAAATTCCAAAATCACTTTGAATCCCTGAAATGGAAGGGTGAAGGTGAGGCGTTTGGTTTAGCATATTCAATGAGATTTTTGGATGTTTTGGAAAACGCAATTAACTCTGTTCGGAGAGAATACGCTAACATTCAAACTAAAAAACAACAAAAGGAGGGCTAAATAATGGCAACGCCAAAGACCAATCTGCCCCCGGAGACCGAGATATTATCTGAGACTCGTCGGGAAGTAACCGGTCCGCCTCAGACATCTCCTAATCAGGGATTAGCTGATCCGTCTCAGGTTGTGGCTGAAACCGCTCCAGAGGAACCTTTGGAGCAAGAACTGGAAACCGTGGATCAACCATTTACAATTGATGGGGGTGGTGAACCACTCCCAGAAGAACCATTGGGTGACGAGCCAACGGGTATTCCCTTAAAGGATACCCAGGCGGCACTTACCAAGGCGAGCCAAGAACTTGCTAAAATGAAAAAGGTTCTTGCCACAGTGGTAGCCAACACTCAATTGACGGGGCAACAACCACAGCAAACACCACTAACTTCACCCGAAATGTTTTCACCTGAACCAACCGATGATGAACGCCTTGATCCTACAAAATACACCCAGCGAATGATGGCTGTGCAGGAACATAAAAACAAGATTCTCGAAATGCAGACCTTCACAGAGAATCATCCTGATTGGACGGACTTAATGGATACTATGGGGGAGATTAGCAACGAAGAAGAACCGGGCACGTTTAACAAACCCGGTGGTTTGCGTCGTCTCCACAAGAGGGCTACAGAACGAGAAGAGTTAGCCGGACATCGGGCAGCCATGAAGGATGGTGCAGACAAGGCATTTCAGGCTGGAGCTAACATGCAGAGGAAGAAGGGTGGTAGTCCGTTTGTTTCTCCTGGTGGTAGTGGAGGTGTAAAATCAAGGTCTACCGTGCCCTCTGATTTTGCTAAGTGGGACACGGACAAGCAATTGCAATGGTTGAAAGATCACGGTCGCTATAAAGATCAATTGGTTTAAAAACTGAAAGAAAAGGGGGTTTTAAAAAATGGCACATGCTGTTCAAATAACCGGCACTTATGGAACTGGCGTAGGTCCAATTTATACTCATATCAACAAAAAGTTGTTAGAGATTGCTCGTCCCATAATGCCACTTTATCAGTTTGCTCAGAAGAGGTTCATACCTTTAAATGCTGGGAAAACTGCACAGTTCACTCGGCTTTTGCATATTGCACCCGTAACCAGTGCTTTAACTGAGGGTTCACTAACGGACGCAGTTAAGGTCTATGCACAGGATTTTACTGTATCCGTGGCGGAATGGGGTAAGGCGGTAGCGGTGTCTACGCTTTTAGATGACACCTTTATTACTCCAGCCTTGCAAGCACAGGTTGAGCTTTTGGGTATTAATATGGGTGAGAGTATGCAGTTAGAGCTTCAGAAAACCTTGTGGGGAGAGGACTACGACGACGTTACACTTACCCATGAAGCCAATACCGGTGCTATCGGACTGGCTTGGGCTTCCACTGCGGCTACGTTGAATGCGTTGAATTTTAATGTTGCCGCCAGCACAAGTGGTTCTACTGTCACCTTTGTTTCAGGTAGCTTGGTAGCTGCCGGGTCTCATTATGGACGAAACGATGATACGTTTCTTGGTGGTGGTATTGTATTCACTAATCCACAAAGCCCCAATTATGGATTAGGTAGGAGAGTATTCGATTATACCTCAGCTGCGGGAACGGTAACATGGAAAACTGCCGTTAAGACCACTACTGCAACCTTGGACAATGATGCTTTTGTTGCTGGATTGGAGACAGCCCGTGTGATGTCACTGTCATCTGCCACTACACTGTCCTTGACTGCCAATACCGACAGATTAAAGGCTGCTGCCCTAAGACGAGCTTGTGGAATTTTGCGGAAGGAATCAGCACCGCCATTCCAGGCACCCTATTATGTGGCGGTGGTAAGCCCGGACGAATATCATAATTTATCTGCTTCGACAGCAACGGGAGAATTTATTGATATTCACAAATATACTGATATTGGTCCATTGCTGCAGAATGAAGTTGGAAGAATAGGTGGATGTAAGGTGATTTTGGATAATAAACCTTACAAACTGGCTATTACTTCACCGTTTGATTATTCGGCTACGGGTGGTCTGCATGTTTCCTTTGTTTTGGGCAAAAATGCTTTCGGGTGTGTAGGACTACAGGGGCAAAATCAGTTGGGTCAAAGTGACACCAAGGTTATCCTCAAGCGACCTGGACCACAGACAACCAGCGATCCACACGATATGATTAATACTGCTTCATGGAAAACGACCTTTGCTCGGTTGTCTTTGGATGCTTCTAATGCGGTAGCGATAATATCTTATCCTAACGAGATATAATCAACCAACAAGTGGGGGCAGGGTTTATCTCTGCCCCCATAGGCTAAAATGAGTAAACTTAAGGTTGTCATAATATCAACGGCTGATTGGGCTGGTTCGCAATACCATGCGTGTCAAGCTATCAATTCGGTGGGTGAGTTTGAGTGTAGGCATATAACTATGTTCAAGCATCCATTTGAGTTTCCAACAGATATTTTTGTTGGCATTTATCCTAATTCAGGGGGGGAGCGGCTGAGTGAGTCAGTGAGGGCTTCTATGGATAGTCAATATTCGGTGGCGACTCAAGTGTTGGGAGAGGCGGATTTGATTCATTTGTGGAACACATATCCTGGTGAGGAGAAACTTATGATAGCGGGGTTGCCGATTGATTTTGGAAAAGTTAAGGTGGTAACTATGAGCGGGAGTCTTTATCGAGACAATTTTGGGAAAGACCATCAACATCATCGGCTTATAAATCAACAGATAGCGGGGTTGGGTAATTGTAGGTTGACCGTACAGAATCCTATGTTGAAGTTCCCCGATGAAATTGACTCGACATTTATTCCTCATGCGGTAGATACGGATTTATTAAAACCAAAAGAGAAGCGGGAAAAAATTGTGGCTACCTATAAGCCCATAAATGTTGAATCATCTAAGTCGAGCGATGAAGAATTGAATCTTTTGAGGGATATGGTAAAAAAGTATCCTGATTGGCGGGTTGATTTAGATTGGAGTATGGCGTGGAAAGAGCGAATGGCACGATTGGCGGAATGTAGTATTTTTGTCCAAGATATAAAATCATATATTGGTTATTGGGGGAGATCGGCACTTGAGGCTTGTGCTTTGGGTATACCCACCATTCAGAATTACAACGGTGATGTTTTAAAACATTCAGAGGGTAAATTGGGTAATCCGCAAGTTGTGCGAGTAGACCAAGAAACCGTTGAAGATGCATTGGTCAAGTTGATTCAAGGTGAAGATTATCGGAAAGATGTGGGACGTTGTTCGAGGAATTGGGTTAAATCTCATTTTTCTTATCCTGTGGTTGGTAAAATGTATTCTGATGTTTACGGGAGTGTTTTATGAAATTTGAAGATGCTAAAATTTTCATAGCCATATTGGATTATCCATACATTGAAAGTGAATGTGTGGTTTCGACTTTGAGTTTGTATGAATATTCCAAGTATTTGTGTCCTGGTGGAAGGAAAAACCGAGCTAAAACGACTTCCGTTAATGATGTCGAGCTTTGTTTTGCGTGTGGAACCAGTCCTGCCAGAGCACATAACAAGGCGATCAAGGATTTTCTTGATGACCCGCGGGGATTTAAACACTTATTAATAATTGGTCGGGATCATATATTCAAATGTGATGCACTACAGATATTGTTTGAGGCAGACAAGGACATAATCGCTGGAATTACTACGGGACGTTTGAGGGCTATGTCTCAGTTAAGAGAACCAGTATGGAGTGTAGTTAGTGATTGGCAGGATGGTATTCCCGTTACCTTGACTCGGATTCAATGTCTCGAAAAAATAAAGAAGGAAAAATATCAACCCTTTGAAGTGTCCGCTATCGGCGATGGTTTGATGTTGATTAAAAGAAAGGTGTTTGAAAAATTGCCGTCACCCTGGTTTTATGAACCACCTATTCCACATGAACAAAGAGTGAATCTTAAAGGAGCTACGGGGGGAACCATTGGTTGTGATATTGTCTTTTGTAGGGAAGCGCAAAAACGCGGTTTTAAAATATGGGCACATCCCGGAGTTCAATATGTTCATATTGGTAGAAGTTATTCGGCAGTAGAATATAAGGCGGATTAGCTGTGCCATTAACAAAGTGTTGGGAGAAAAAGGTTCCTTCTATAAACCCTGGTGCGTTACAGAAACTTGAAAAAATTATAGATGAAAAATCTAAGGTATTTGAATATGGAACGGGTGGTTCTACGGTATGGCTAACAAAGAGAGTGGGAGAATTGGTGTCGGTGGAACACAATAAGGATTGGTTTAGAATTTTAAAGGAAGGTTTTATGGAGACACTTGGTGGAATTCCTGATAATACAACCCTAATGTTAAGGTCGGGCAATCCTGTTCTCAATGATACTTGGGTGGAGTCCGAAACGACCAAGGAGCACATTGGGCTGGATTTTATTGATAGCATTTTGGCTTATCCTGACAATTATTTTGATTTGGTTTTCGTGGATGGAAGAGCGAGAATGTCGTGTTTGTTTAATTCTCGTTCTAAGGTCAATCCGGGTGGATTTATTCTTTTGGATGATTCACAGCGAGAGTGGTATCAAGACGGAATGGGTATGATGGCGGATTGGGAGTGTAGGGTTTGTAGGGGTAAAGACAACACAGAATTTCAGGGATGTCAGTCAACCTTTTTTAGGAGGCCTTTAGAAAATGCCAATCTATGATTATCAGTGTGTAAAATGTGGTTACAGATCAGAGAACTTTGTTTGGCATTTGAAGCAAGGTGAAATAGTCTGTCCACATTGCAAGGGATCAATGGCTCGACTATTTACGACTTCAATTATGCCACTTTTGAATCGGCAGAAACCTTGCTCTTTCAAGCACGAGCCAAAGGAATGTGATGCAGACAAGGATATTTGGTTGAGCGTAAAAGCGGATGCGGAACGAGGAAATATGACCCAGAGAGAATATAGGTTTTGGAAAGACGAATTAGAAAAAAGTCACCCTGAAATAATACCATAATATGAACACAGCGACTTTATACAAAGACTTAAAGAATCTTTTCTTTCACTTGCAGATAGCCGATGAGCGCCTTCAGGTGGCAACGAAAGCGGGGTTCTTGGAGATGGCTCACTACATTGATCTGCCCGATGCTCAGGCTCATCCAGATGATATTACGGTCGCATCCGGGACAGCACATTATAGTGTAACGCTTGCAAGTGGTGAGGATATGGATCGGATAACCAGTGCGGTTTTTGTCTCAGGAACTACCCGACGAATCTTGGGTGATTCCTGGACTGAAAGGACATACCAACATCATTATCGGGGAATAGCCGAAACGGGAGTGCCGACTGAGTGCTGTTATTATAACGATGAGTTATGGCTTTATCCTATTCCAAATTTATCGGGAACTGTTTACTTGACCTGTCAATCCGTTATAGCCGACTTGACCGATTTTCCCGATAACTATTTTCCATTGATGGTGGCACTGACGGCTAAAAATTTATTTAGAACAAACACCGATCCCGCAGGAATAGGAGTTTATCTTCGAGCCGATCGGGATAGAAAGGATTTGATTAAATCCTTCAAGAAGCGAATGCATCCTAAGAAAATGGTGATGGAAAAATCTACTTATCGTTCACGGAGAATACAGAGATTGAATTCCTTGAGATAAGGAGGAAAGATATATGAGGAAGATTGGATTGGTTTGTTTGGTTCTTTTATGTGTTTATTCGTTAGGTTTGGCTGATAACCTTTTAACTCTTTCTGATTTTCGCACAGAGGCTAAGAATCAATCCAGTCTTATCGTTCCCAGTTTTTATAGTGATACGGTCTGGAATAGTTGGGTAAATGAAGGTTGCCATGACTTGTCCAGCTATGGAATAGTTGAAAAATTAGATACCGTTGTCTTTGTTGTCGGAACCATGTTCTATGATTTAAACGTTGACCTTGTAAGTTTGATCGACCTTTTCCCATTAACCCCAGAAGACAAGAGGGCATTGGATTTGATTACACCTGGTGATATAGGGAAAATCGCAGGTGCAACAGGCTTGAGTGTGACCCGTTACTACTGGACAACGGGAAAGGATATTTCTGCTATCATCGGCTTTTATCCCACCCCCGCTGCCATAGATACGGTTCTGATTATTTATGGTGCACAAGCAGAATATTTAAGTTCAGATACAGACACAACCAATATTCCCTATTCGTTTCGACCGCTGATTACCGACTATGTGATTCATCGAGGTTTGTTTAGGGATGGTAGGACGGCTTTGGCTGACAAATATTATGAAAAATACAAGAACGGTGTTCAGGAAAAATTGAAAATAAAGGGAAAGCATTTAGATTATTTTGTGATACCAAAAGAAATTAAATAAAGGGTTCTATGAAAAAATTTATTGGTGTAATATGTTTGTTCTTTTTGCTTACCTGCTCTGTCGGGGCACAGGGGTTGACTTCGGCGGACGTGGTGACGAGCTTGACTCAACGCCTACATTCGGACAATGTTTTATTTCCTGATAGCGTGAAACAACAATTTGCCAATTTTGGTGCGAGGGTTGCTACCGTGCATGGGTTTGCATATTCAAGAACTGATACTGTTTTACTTATGCCAGATTCGATGCGGTATGCTTTAAGTGAGATTGCTGTTTGGGTATATCGGGTAGGTAAGTTGGGAGCGGCACAGCCATCTTGGAAGCAGGTAGATTTGGGTGATTTTGGTAAAGCGGGTATGATTGAGCCAACCAGTTCTGCCTTTTGGGATTTTACGAATGAGATGGGTAGTGTGGATAGTCAATTTACAGCGGGGGGTGAGACGAGTTGGGTTTATGTTTTTCCCTTCCCGGTTGCCGCAGACAGTCTCGATACGCTTTTGGTTCACTATTTTGCTTGGGCTGACACTATTAATGGTAACATTTCTACCATCTACCATGATCCGATTGTTGAGTGTGCCCTTATACCCGCATACATCAGAATGGGCAGGAGCGATAAAGCTGTTGAGGCATGGAATAAGGCTTCGTCTCAGTTGAGTAAATTGAGAAATGATAAGTTGATGGAAGTGTTTGATATTGAAATTGTTCCACGAAAACTGGGAGGTCGGGAATAATGGAAAAAAAGGAATTAGAGAAGAGAACGTGTCATGGATGTGATGGAAAGGGTTGGCTTGCTGGTGAGGATAATTTGTGGATTTGTGTGCTTTGTAAAGGGACGGGGATGTTATCTAAAACTCAAGTTGATATATTTTTTATGGGGGAGAAAAATACATAGGAGGGAGACAATGAAAACGGTATTTGAAGTATTAAGGTGGGCGTGGAGAGAAGACAAACACGCTTTCTGGCCTGTGGTTTCTATGTGGATATTGGTAGTCTTTATCTGCTTAGTAGCATTGGCTCGTGGTGAAGCCCTAAGAACCACCACTACAATTTGGGATGAAGTTCAGCTTGCCACACAGATTACTGATACTGACCCTATCTTTTCAGATAGCACCACTGTGGGGGCTACCCTGATCAAGGATGCGTTTGGGTGGCTCCAAAACAATATGTATGGATATGCTTACTTTGATCTATATTTAATGCAACTAAGTGAGATTGATTTAAGCTATGAACCCCTACCAACTACTTCTTACTATTATCATCTTCCGACAAGGATAAAGGGTGTGATGCACTTTGCAACCGATAGTGCGGAAGCTCTATCTTCGGTCGGCATTTACGATCTTTCCAAAAGATTTGACAATAATGCTACACGCCCTAATTTTTATGCTTGGGACAAAGATAATGAAATATGGTTTAATTCTTATTCTGCGGATACTTGTTCTGTTTATGTCTGGAGTTATCGGTATGCAAATACGGATTCTGCCTGTGCTTGGGGTAAGAAACCACCTGTTACCGCACCGCTAAGACACATTTTGGATATGAAGGTTATCGCCAACGCAAAAGCAAAAGAGCGGAACCTTGTGGCGTATAGCAATGTTAGCCAGATTGCACAAGCTATGTTGGCAGATGCTTTGCAGATTTATCGGAGGATAGAGACAGAGAAAGATATTGTGGTTCCACCTTTAATTTATGAGGAATAATGCGGGGGTGTAAACTTTTTATATTGGTGGGTTTTTTAATTCTTTGTGTTTTTGTGCTTTGGGTGAATGCTCAGGTTGAAAAGAAGCCGCTGGAACCTATACCGATTGGACAAACAACAGGGGAAAGATTACCCCAATATCAGCCAAGTTCCCTTCAGCCAATAGCTACCCTGCAGGGACAGGATGGTATAGCTTATCAGGTTCGGGAGTTTAAGGATTTCAGGAGAGGGTTGGACTTGGTTTCCACCAAGACAAAAGGTGATCCTACCTGTGCAATTGAGCTTGAAAATGCCCTG
>Ga0114925_10000580_pt1 | contig 16617 bp, 17 predicted proteins | sample SumtaG_2_FD_87287 | JGI IMG/M metagenome (GOLD analysis project Ga0114925, IMG submission 87287) | Deep subsurface microbial communities from Indian Ocean to uncover new lineages of life (NeLLi) - Sumatra_00607 metaG | ecosystem: Environmental > Aquatic > Marine > Oceanic > Sediment | place... | reverse complement strand
ACCTTTTGCAGGAAGTACAGAGAAAAATAGTCGAACAAAATGATTGAGCAGATGCCTAAAGCCGGGACATTTCGAAATCTGTTGCCATTGATGTATGTGTCCTTTTTATTTGAACTATTACGCCATTTATTAAGAAAAACAAAAGGCGTCTGAGAGAATCAGGACGATGCATGGGACTCATCGAATCCCGACTCTGCTGAAGCGGGTCGATCTTTTGGCAAGAGAAAAGGCCCAACAAATCGCTTGAGCGGAGCGGAATAACTTGCGGGCTTTTCGTATAATTTCGGTGCCATGCGGTCTGCTCGTCGTCGCCCACTCAGCTTTCCGTTCGATGCTATAAATTGATATTGACCTTGCTCATGCAATGTATTACTATTACCAGTAATACTTATTACTGGAGGTCACATCATGAGAGTCACCACAAAAGGTCAGGTCACAATTCCCCAGCACATTCGCGAAAAATTAGGGATAACCCCAGCAACAGAAGTTGATTTCGTTGAGGAAGAAGGTCGCGTCTTTTTAGTGAAACTAAAAGGGAAAAAAGCTGCGACCCGTAAATTTGCAAAATTACGTGGCGTTGCAACTGTCAAAATGACGACAGATGAGATTATGGCATTAACGAGGGCGGATAGATGAAGGGCCTTCTCGTTGACTCAAACGTTATTTTAGACATTTTCCTTGATGATCCTAATTGGGCTGACTGGTCTGAATCTGCATTGGCAAATTTTAGCGTTTACGCAACGCTCTATATTAACTCGATAGTCTACACTGAAGTCTCTGTTGGTTTTGAAAAGATTGAGGGATTGGAGTCAGCCCTCCATAAAGGCGGATTCCAGATGTTAGAAATCCCTAAAGAAGCTCTGTTTCTGGCTGGTAAAGCTTATCTCAAGTATAGAGAGAGTAGAGGAATCAAGAGATCTCCTTTACCCGATTTCTATATTGGAGCACAAGCCGCGGTGCTTGGCCTGGACTTAATTACAAGGGATGTAACCAGATACCAAACATATTTTCCAACAGTCAGGCTGATCTGCCCAGATCGACTATAGGGCCGCATCATCGAGCGGGATAGGGAGAGCCTTCACAGACTCCCCCTCCCACACAACCGGACGTACGGGTCGCGTATCCGGCGGTTCCAAATGGGGGTCGGGCCGGAACATCTTGATATAATAGATTAAATGTTTAAAAATGCGTCACTTCGTTCCAATCGACCTGATTCGGTGCAAAAGATGCAGCCGTATAATATATATGTTCGACTATACGTCCCCTATTCACACCATGGCTCTATAGCACCGATCACGATACCTATCTTACGTGTATCTTATCTGCTATTTTTTGCATTTCCTTGTCAGCGGAGAACAGTATAGCGCCCTGAGCCGAGGCGAGTGCAAGATACACGGCATCGTATAAGGTTAACCTATGTTCAAGGGCAAGATCAAAAGCCGCGGGAATTAATGGGCCATGAGAGAAATAACGGATCGGCATTGATAGAACATCGGTGAGCAGTTGAGCGCTTTCAGTTTCTGAGATTTCATCCATTTTTCTTTTTCCGTCCAGCACATTGGCGGATTCCACCAGAAGGAGTTCAGGGGCAATGGCCATGTTGTTGCCGCGTTCCACCCCTCTTAAAAATTTCTCAAATCCTTCTGTCAAGATTTAAAATGCTCTCTGGGTATTCGATATTCAATGTCGCATTGACATCACCGTTTTGAATGTATAAGTACGGCCATCAACCGAAAAAGGAGGAATGGAATGAAACTTGTCCCTGAAAGATATTCCCGGCTCGACCCTGCAAGGAAAGAAAAACTTTTCACTCGCTCCATGCACGACGTTTCCGATGTTTTTGAAAACTGCCGAAATATAGTTTTTGATATTCAGAAGCGGGGTGATCAGGTACTCCTTGATCACTATAAAAAATATAAGAGCGACATCAGCCGGACAGACTTTCGCGTATCTCATGAAGAAATGAAAGCGGCGTATCAGAAAATATCGGCAGACGTTGTGGAGAGTCTCAAGTTTGCCGCAAAAAACATCAGAAAATTTCACACCGCTCAGTTGGATCGGGAAATGTGGTCCGTAGAGGTGATGGAAGGCATCCTTGCCGGAAGGGTAACCAGACCCATGGACGCGGCGGGATGCTATGTTCCCGGAAGGAGAGCCACGTACCCCTCTTCCGTCCTCATGACCGTCATCCCGGCGGTTGTTGCCGGTGTGGAGCATATCGTCGCCTGCACACCACCCGACGACGGCATGTCGGGAAATCCGGCCACACTGGTTGCCGCGGACATTGCCGGATGCAAAGAGCTCTATAAGATCGGCGGGCCCTGGGCCATCGGCGCTATGGCTTTCGGAACCGAAACCGTCCCCAAAGTGGACTGTATCGTAGGGCCTGGAAATATTTACGTCACCGCCGCAAAAATGGCCGTATTCGGCCACGTGGATATCGATTCCCCGGCCGGGCCGTCCGAATCATTCATACTGGCGGACGAAACGGCCAACCCTTTGTGGACTGCTGTGGATCTGCTCAGCCAACTCGAACACGATCCTGATTCGGGCGCAGTGCTGGTGACCGCATCCGAAGAGCTTGCTAATGAGGTCTGCAAAATAATTGAGGCGGAATGGGAAAACCTTCCCAGAAAAGATATATTGAAAGAATCCTTCAGATTTGCGGCGGTGCTCATAGCAGACAACCTGGATGAAGCAGTGGAAATCGCCAACGAATATGCGGCTGAGCACCTCCAGATAATGACCGCCGACCCTTTTATTATACTTCCAAGAATAAAGCACGCCGGTTCTATCTTTTTAGGCCACTTTGCGCCTGTTCCCGCGGGTGACTATGCATCCGGAACAAACCACGTTTTGCCCACCGGCATGGCGGCAAGGATGTTCAGTGGGCTCAGTGTGGATAATTTCATAAAGAAACCCACTTTCCAATACTTATCCAAAGAGGGGCTGGGGAGCATGAAAGATCATATTATCACCCTTGCAAATGAGGAGGGTCTCCCCATCCACGCCCGCAGTATTGCGGAGAGGTTTAAGGGGTCGTCTTAAGTTTGGTGAATTCGTAAAAAGTCTGATTTTGCTCGCTCCGCAAGCAATTTTGGGATTCATGATTCCCCTGGTAATCTATTCATCCCCGTAGTTTCTTTTTGGCGAGGATGTTTCTGATCATCGTTAATACTTCCCATTCCGCGTAAGGTGCCAGGATGCAAGCGTAAGCACCCAGCTCCATCGCTTCCTTGATAAGGTTTTTATGATCTTTGTCACTCAGAAAGATGACTTTGCAGCCGGTGCCGGTCGTATTAATTCTTGAATAGATCCTTGCGCCATAGATGTTGACGGCTTCGTAGTCCACAAAAGCGATGGTACTGCGCAGCTTTTTAATGGCTGTTACCAGTTCATCGGGATCAGATGCGATAAAGCAATCATAATTGTTTTCACTGCACAGGCGGAGCATGTAATTTCGGATTTCCTCATTGGCAACCAGCAAGAGAATAACCGTATTTTCATGATGAGGGTTCAATGTATAGCCATTTTTTCATTTCGATTCGGTTTTTTTAACAAAACCTCGTGATTTCGTGATCTATTGATTTCCAGTGCATTAAATTGGACTTCCCTGGTTCAGGCCCCGGACGGTGTCGTTAATGAAAGCAGTCGTAAGTCCACAAAAGAACTGCCTTGGAGTTGTTGATTCCGATCGCTTATTAACCTCGGATATAGTGGTTGTATAAGTGAGCTAAAGTAGTTGAAATTCTTAAAGGGGTAGTTTTCTATCAAGCGGCGTGGATCAGCTGTACAGCCGGCAGCTTAAAACGCCTAAGAAACTGCGACAATGGGTGTAGGAAAGATTGAACGGGTGAGGGGGCAGCAGATGTTTTTATGTTTACTCCTAAGGAGTTCGTCTGCGAAACGGTGAACACGCACGCCTTATAAGGGGGTGCAATGACATTCTACTGTCACCCCTCACCCGAGAATGGTCCTCAATGGTTAAGGGTTACTCAATATACTCAAGAACGAAGTCCAGTTTCATCATCTCCTCGGGCCAGAATTTTTCACTCATTTTCTCTTCGCCGGGGTAGACGTCTTTGCCGTCAATCTTCTCAATGAGCATCTCAACGAAGTGACACTCGGTGAGCTTGTATTTGGCGATGATATCGGACGGCAGCACCACGACAAGGCCCGACTCCTTGGACGTTTCCCATTCAAAAGGCTCATTGGGAACTGCGGACTCTTTTCCATCTTTTCCATTATAGACCTTCAACAAGGTGCCGGTAACTTTCATCCCCGGCTTCATGTCAAATTGCTCGTACAGCTCGTCGGATATATGCCACCACAAGGCTCTGGCCCCTGTTGCCAAATATCCTTTCACGAGCATGGGGTCGAACCCGCAGACACCCACACGACATTTCTCAGGCATGTTCTCCCTCCTTTGTTCTAACCGAAGTATAAGCGCGTTGGAGCAGTTATATCTCGACGCTGTGTATGCCCGTGCTCCCGCCAAACAGAGTCGGTGTGCTTTACGTCCTTATACTTCGGATTATTATACGATTTCTCCAGCCGCCACTTCCTTCAACGGGTCACTCAGATTTTTCGCCTTATTTTTTCTTCTCCGTAAAGGCAAAGCACTTTTTAACCACATTGAAGTCGGCGACGCACCAGTAGTCGGGCCAGTGGATTTTCATGCACCAGCCGATGATGTCTGCGGGCGGGAACTTGGAACCTTTAAGCACCGGTTTCAAGCTCCTGCACTGCCAACATATATGATCACTCTGTTTTTCCGGCACCAAAACAGTGTCCAGAAATTCTTCAGGTGTTAGCTGTGCCATGCAATACTCCTTTCTTTTTTACCATTCACCCACTTCACCTTTGGCTATTTTTTGCTGATATTCCTCCCAAACTTCAGGAGTCAGCTTCTGAATATCCCACTCAAAACCAAAACTGCCGGCAATGCCGGCGGACGGCGGCTGCGGACGCCAGCCTCTGACCGGCCGGCCCCTGGCGCTGAATTTGACCATATCCGCCGTACCCAGGTATATATCCCTGGGCAGGCACTCATACGGCCGGGTCCGGCCTTCAATGCCCGGCAAATAGTTTCTGTAACCCTCCAGGGGCTTATCCGCATAGAGCGGGCTGGTATCCGGTTTTTCGTCGGTCTCATCCGGGCCTTTGTACATGAAGCCCTGAATCATGTGGACGTAATACACCGTTTTGCACTCAGCGCAGTTTACCTTGCCCTCCCAGTTCCAAAAACAGTAAGGATCCAGGTAATTAACGGTGTTACACTTTTTTCCATTAATTTCTTTCTTACACCAGATAATATCACACACAGCGCTCTCCTCCTTTTATATCCAGCTTTTATCGTACCACTCCTGAACGGTGGCCGTCGGATAGCCGAGCAGCTCATGGTAAATTTTTACATTATCAGCACCCACCGGCCGCCAGATCCAGTTCTGTCTCCGGGGCGACTTGGTCATCAATCCCGAGCTGTAGCCGCTCTGGGTGACCACGTCGCCGAAGATGGGATCGTCCAGCCACCGGATCGTACCCCTCTCCCTGTAGTGCTCGCATTCGTAGACCTCCCGGTCGTTCATCACCGGTTCGGCCAGCAAGCCGGCATCCTGCAAGACTTTTACCACTTCCGATCGGGACTTGTCTTCGGCCCACTTTTCCAGAGCCGCGTAGATTTCCACCTGTGGCTCAGCCTCGACCCTCTCCTTGTGCGCCTTGTATTTGCCGTAAAGATCTTTCATTCCGGTGACGGCACACAGTTCTTTAAAATCCTCATCCTGGAAGGCAGAGACCATGACATAGCGTGCATCATGCTTGTCCTGCGGGTTGGGAACATCCGGATAGTCTGACTTGCCGCACAGAATGATGCCGTGCGCACAGAGCTGGGTATCCCAGTTTCCCCATCGCTGGCGTACAATGCCGAACCGGCCGTACATCGGCGTGGTATAGCCCAGACATCGGGTGGCCGCCTGTACCTGGGAAAACTCGATCATGGTGCCCAGCCCGGTGGTTTCGCGCCAGTGGATGGCCGCCAGAATTCCGAAGGTGATCTGGGTTCCGGAATACCAGTCAATACACCAGTTGGAATGTTTGGCGCAGTGTCCGCCCATAAAATCATGCATACCGGTGATAGAAGCGAGCCCGGCGTGGGCCTGTCCCAGGATATCGTAGGATCCGCCGAAGACCTTGGGCCCGTAGCCGAAACCGCCGCCCCATACGTAAATGAACCTGGGGTTCATTTCCTGAAGGTACAGATAACTCTGTTTCCACTTGTCAAAGGTTCCGGGACGATAGCACTCGGTCAATCCGTCGGACATCTTTACCATCCGGTAAAAGGCCTCTTTCATCTCGTCCAGGTGATAATCCATGGTAATGTGGAACTCGCTGGGATTGGCACCCAGATAACCAAAACCGGTACCGGTCATGGGCCGGGTATCGTGCAGAGGATACAGATAGGCCTCATTAAAGGGAGACGTGTGCCGCATGGGATCACCCATCCGCGGCATCTCGACCTTGATGACCTCGGCCCCCAGTTCAGCCAGGTTGGAGACGGAATGGGGCGTGAAGATATACATGGTGGTGCTCAACCAGCGGATGCCTTTCAGGGGCTCCGGTTTTTCATGTTCGTTTCCCGGATCAAAGGCGGCCCGACAAAACTCTTCATAAGGCATCTTCATTTCTTCAAGCTCTTCCTTGCTCTTGGGGCCTGGCAGATCCTCTATCCTTGTTTCTCTCAAATCTTTTGCCATTATATCACCCCCTTACTCTTGAGTTCTCTGACTTGATTTTGACCCAGACCGACCCACTGCAGATACTTTAGAAAGTTGTCTTTTCCTAAAGGCCTTCCGATCCACTTGACCCGGTGCGGCGTCCTGTACTGGAAAGCGTTCGGGGACGTTGCATAGAGCACGGTCCCGTACTGATCGCTGTCTATGGTGCATACCCAGGGGCGGTAAACAAAATGCGGGAATTCGCAGACCTCATCGATAAACAGAATCGGTCCGGCCGCAATCTCATACTCCAGCAGCTTTGTTTCAGCTTCAACCCGGTTCATATCCCGCAGCCACCGGGTGGTCACGGTGTAGGTTTTGATCAGGGCCTGAAGAGCGTTTCTGGCGCCCATCTCTTTGAGGAATGGGTCTTCGTGAATCAGCCGGCCGAACTGAACATCGTCCCGCTCAATGCACTGGCCGATGCGATACCAGAGCCGGTCGGTCTGCCCCCCGATCATCATGTAACCGTCCTTGCAGGGGTTCCATTCGTACTGGTTCAAATTGGGATCCCAGCCGCCGGTTCGGGCCTTGATACTCTTGTTAAAGCCATACCAACCGATATCAAAGTCCAGAATGTCCATCTGCGTTTCAGCGCCGGTAACCTCGATATACTGTCCCTCGCCGCTGAATTTGTTGCGCCAGTAAATGGCCGCCATAATACTGCACGCTCCCTGCTCGCCGCCAACATAGTCGGCAAACCAGACACCGGACCGCGTGGGGTCACCCCCCTTGCCCCTGGGAAGCTGGTCCTGAGGGAAGCCGGTGTTATGTACAAATGAATTGGCGCAGCCGCCGAAAGGCTCAAGGGTCCACTGGCCGAATTTGGAAAGTTTGTCCTTGTAGGGTCCCCATGACCCCCGCACACCAATCCAGCAGTAAACCAGTTTAGGATTGATCTCAGCCAGTTGCCGGTAACCGATGCCCAGCTCGTCCATATAGCCCGGCGGATACTCCTCGATCAGTACGTCGGCATGGGCCGCCAGCTTTTTATATAGCTCCTTGCCTTCGTCAGTCTCGATATTCAGGGTAATGGAGTGTTTGTTTCTCATCTCATGAAGGAAATCCATGCCGCACTTTTCGCCGGTATCACTGTCCTCGAGCATCAACTCTTCCCTGCCAAAGGGCGTCAGTTTTCTCAAAGGATCTCCTTCGGGCGGCTCAATATTTATAACCTCGGCCCCGGCTTCAGCCAACAACGAGGAGCAAAACTTGTTGCCCATCCGATACAGCCCCATACAAAGCACCTTCATGCCCTGAAGGGCCTCGGGTTTGCCGAAGCTGTACTCAAACCTGAGGTTGTCCTCGCACCACTGGCCGAATTTGGCCGCATTCCGCTTGGCGTACACCTTGGCTACTTCTTCCGGCGGCGGCGGCGGTGTCACAGGCCAGGGCCTTACCTCAGGGCTCATCAGAGGAAGGGTGTCCTCTCTGCTGTTTATTTCCACTTCTCTTATTTCTGCCATACTTTAACCTCCCATCCATTGGTTTTTCTTTAGACTAAAGCCAAACTCCTCCTTAACATGGCAACGAGTGCAGTTGCCTGCCGATGCACGATCAATTTCCTTTAAGATATGCGCTCGCCGGGAGGAGGCGGTCTTTTCTTTGATGTTTCACCCCCTTTCTATGCGTGTAAGTAGTTGCTGTCGGAGTTGAACGAAAAAAAATCGTTCAGATTTATACGAATACTTTAAATGTTTTGGATCTAAGAAGTTGATGAATTCGTAAAAAGTCTGATTAACGACCATCCCGTTCTATGAGCGGGACGATTCGAAAGCAAACTAACGAATGTTGATTAACTGTAGCGTGCCAAAACGCTTTTCGGCACGGTAGGTAGATTGTATACAAGAACCTTGCCAGGAATGAAAAAACCACGGAAGTTTAAAATTTTACAGCTTATTTTATATAAAATTCAATGGGTTAGCTGTTTGAAAAAAATGAAATTCTGATGAAGATAACTGGAGCAGACTCATTTGGAGTTCTGTTTTTCGTACGGAATCGGACCCTGAATTTGGGAAAAAACATAAAAACGATTCCATGTAAGGGTTTCGGGGCTGTCTGAAACCGGACCCTATCTGTTCATATTTTAAACAGCATCGGCTCCCTTTTCCAGACCATAGCGGCGGATTTTGCTGTAAAGCGTGCTGCGGCTGATTTCAAGACGCCGGGCAGCTTCATGTTTGTTCCACTTGGATTCCTGAAGCACGCCGAGAATCAACCGCTGTTCATTATCAGCGAGGGAGGTTGAAGAAGGTTCAGAAGCGGATAGTTTGAGGAATTGAGGCAGATGCCTCAGTTCAATGACATTGCCCTGGGTGAGGATAACCGCATAGCTTATGGCATTTTCCAGCTGGCGGACATTGCCGGGCCATTCGTGATCCATCAAAATCTGCATGGCGCTTGGCGAAAATGAATGGATCTCTTTGCCCTCCTTCAGGCTGTAAATCTCGAGAAAATGTTTGCAGAGCAGGGGAATGTCTTCTTTGCGGTCGCACAGCGGGGGCAAGTGGAGGGTAACGACATTCAAGCGGTAGTAAAGATCGCTCCTGAATCGGCCTGCTTCCGCCTCTTGGAAAAGGTCTTGGTTTGTCGCAGCCAGCACCCGCACATCCGCCTCCATGGTTTCCTCCCCGCCGACCCTTTCAAAACAGTGGTCCTGGAGAAATCTGAGCAGCAGAACCTGGGTGGCCGGTGAAATGTCACCGATTTCATCTAAAAAAAGGATGCCCCCCTGGGCCCGCTCGATGCGACCCATTTTTCTTTTGATGGCACCCGTAAAAGCGCCTTTTTCGTGGCCAAAGAGTTCGCTCTCCAGCAGGGTCGGAGAATAGGCCGAGCAGTTGGCAACCACAAAAGGGCCGTTATTCCGATCGCTCTGCCTGTGGATGGCCTGAGCAATCAACTCTTTGCCGGTGCCGTTTTCCCCGGTGATTAAAACTGTTGCGTCGGAACCTGAAATCAGATCGATAAGTTCATAGATATTTTGCATTTCGTCACTCTGGCCGATGATTTTGCCATATGAGGGTCTTTTGTCCGCTTTCTGCTTAAGAAGACTAATTTCTGATTCATAGACAATAAGATGTCGAACATGTCCGGCAATCTGGCTGAACAGGGTTAAAAAGAAATGCATATCCTCGCGGGAGTACTCCTGAGAAACAGGTGACGCCAGCGTGAAAAAGCCGATGCATTGTTGCGGCGAGGAGATGGGCAAACCGAACCAGTTCGTATAATTTTCTGAAATAACATTGCAAAAGGGAGGGGTGTTATTGTTGTATTCCGGGCCGACGATGTGAGGCTCTCTGAAATTTTGAAGAGAATGAATAAATTCCGGAACCAATCCGGATTGATTGAGTCTCTGTTTCATGCGATGCAAGGGCTCCACCACGCTTGGACGGCATCCTTCCAAGCCGAGAATGTCCTGGTTTAAGGCATCCAAAAGAAGGAGGAGGAAGTCCGAGTCGGGAAAAATTTTCTGACTGATTTCCTGGATAAAATCAACAAGCTCCACGAGAGAGTTTTTGGCGTTCACCTGGCGTGAAGTTTCAAAAAGCGTCTCCAGTTGATGCTGGGTTCGCTGTAATTCCTTGGAGCGGAAAGCCAGGGCTTCCTCCATATTCCGCTTTTCGGTGACGTCGCGTTCCAACCGGATAATTGAATTTAACCTCCCCTTAGCGTCAAGGATCGGATAGGTAGACACTGCCAGCATCCGATCCTCTCCCTCGGCATCCGGATAAATTTTATCCGACAGGGCCGGCTGTTTTGTACGAATGGTCTCTTCCATCGGGCATTGGATACCGCTTTCCATACAGGGTTTTGGGTAATTGAGTATAATTTCATGACATCTTTTGCCCAACGCGGAAGGAGGGGCCAGACCCAGGCGGGAATGAAACGCGTCGTTCGCCTGAATAATCTGATAGGTACTCGGATCAACGACAATCAGACTGTCCGTGATACTGTTGATGATCTGGTCGCTGAATTCTTTGGAAGCTTTCAGTTTGTCTTCAAGGCTTTTTCGTTCGGTGATGTCTCGCGAATGCTCTACAGCCTGTATGGTTATACCCTTTTCATCTTTAATCGGATATGAGTGCACTTCGAAAATGCGCTCACCGCCGTCCGGTATTGGAATTCGCTTTTCCAGCATTCTCGATTCACCGTTTTCGAAAACCTCTTTCACATGGCAGTTTTCGCATGTCGCTGTGCGGTTGTAAAAAAGTTCATAGCAATACCTCCCGACAACCTGTTCTGCGGAGAGATTAAAAAGGGTCAAAAGGGTCTGATTTACCCTGACAATCCGAAAGTTACGATCATAGATAGCAAAGGGATCAGAAACGCTGTCAAAGACTCTGGAGAGAAATTGCTCATCGTATGCGGTCATTTTCGCCTCCACTCGTTTAAGTTGGAAACCGGGTCGGGGATGCGGCAACACCATCCAAAAGCAGTTGAGCTGTCAAACCTGAACCGTGTTCAGGGGATAAAGCGCCCTGAGCTGTTTAGTTGCCATGAAGATAACCATGGTGAAAAACTGAATTTCTATCTGTAATCGGGTGTGTGGCACATAGGGTCGTATTTTAAACGTCCTATTTTTGTAACTTGACATAGAAATAAATTCCTGTCAAGTAAGAATGTTATATCAGATGAACAGATGTTTTGATCAAGTATAAATACATTTAGGGGCGTAAATAAAACATTCCAAACGCCCTTTTTCTTGCAAATTTAAGGCAATGAATACGGTTGACAACAGATAGGGCCGGATTTACTGTTAAATTATGGAAAAATCCCTCGAAAACCAGACCAAAATCATTCTGGACAGTATCGCCGATGGTGTTTTTACCGTCGATATGAACCGAAAGATTACCTCATTTAATAAAGCTGCGGAGCAGATCACCGGAATCCGAAAAGATCAGGCCGTCGGGAGATATTGCTGGGAAGTTTTTAAAGCCAGTATATGTGAACAGCGGTGCTCCCTTCTGCAAACGATCGAATCGGAACAACCCATCATCAATCAATCCATTTTTATTATTAATTCAAAAGGGGATCGTATTCCCGTAAGCATTTCAACCGCTATCCTGAAAGACAATACCGGCAACTTAATGGGTGGGGTGGAGACATTCCGGGATTTAAGTGTTGTGGAAGAATTGCGCAAAGAACTGGCCGGGCAGCACACCTTTTTTGATATTATCAGTAAAAACAAAGAGATGCAGAAACTTTTCGGCATGCTGGAACTGGTATCTGAAAGCGACTCCACCGTCCTTCTTGAAGGAGAAAGCGGCACGGGAAAAGAGCTTTTTGCCAAGGCCATCCACACACTCAGTCATAGAAAAAAAGGTCCCATGGTCACGATAAACTGCAGTGCGATACCGGACACACTCCTTGAATCCGAACTCTTCGGATATAAAGCCGGTGCCTTTACAGATGCCAAAAAGGACAAACCCGGCCGTCTGGATCTGGCCGAAGGCGGCACGCTTTTTTTGGATGAAATCGGGGACATTTCGCCCTTGATCCAGGCAAGGCTTTTGCGTGTGCTCCAGGACAGAGTCTATGAACCGCTGGGAAGCACTCGATCTGAAAAGGCGAATGTCCGCATCGTGACAGCCACAAACAAAAACCTGGAGAATCTGGTTAACAAGGGTCTGTTTCGAGAGGATCTTTTTTACCGGATCAATGTTGTAAAACTCGTACTTCCGCCTTTAAGAAACAGAAAAGAGGATATCCCTCTTTTGACACAACATTTTCTTCGAAGATTCAACAGCCTGCGCGGCAAGGAGATTCAAGATATTTCGCCGAATGCCTTGAATATTCTGATGTCACATGATTTTCCGGGCAATATCCGGGAGCTGGAAAATATTATCGAATATGCGACAGTGGTATGTAAAAATCACCGGGTTGAAATTGAGCACCTTCCCGAGAATCTTCGCCAAAAGCCTGACAACAAGGTGAAAATGGAATTTGAAGCGTCGAGTGAAAAAGCGTTTTCTTTAGATACCATGGAAAAAGATTTTATCTATACAGCGTTAAAGAAAAACAACTGGAATCGAAAAGCCACCGCCGCTCAGATGGGCATTCATCCCACCACCCTGTGGCGTAAAATCACGCGTCTCAACCTCGAAATACCCAAACAGGACGGTCGTTCAAAATCGTGAACCGGATGCGAAACGTCGATTAGTTTCATTCTGCACCAGCACATCAAAACTATTGCATATTTGCAACTTGTTTGCCCTTGTGACGATGCATTTTTGCAACAATGCAAGGAATCCTCAACCTCTCCCAAGCAGACCCTCTGACTCATTTTTAATAACAATTCATATGGTTATATCAGTTGTTGTGAGTTTTTAAAATCTGGCATGGAAAATGCTAATTCCCTTTTCATGAGGTCTACATCGACTTACGATGCACGCAGTTTGAATGCGTAATACGTGAAGGGAGGGCAGAAATTCAATATACCTGCCAGGGGTTAAAAGGAGGTGATCTTTATGTTGGACCGCAACATATATCCAAAAATAGATCTGAACACGTACCAGAGAGAAGCACAGATGAAAGACGGGAGCAAGGTTCTTCTGCGCCCTATGAGGGCAGAAGACCAGGATGCTTTGTATGAGTTTTTTCAATCTGTTTCCAGTGAAGTGGCACGGTATTTACGTGATGATGTTAAAAGCAGACTCGTTGTTGAAAAGTGGGCAAAAAACCTTGACTACACCCGGACGCTGCCCATTCTGGCGGAAAAAGAGGGCGTTATTATTGCCGATGCCACGATAAATCGTCGCCGATTCGGCTGGAAATGGCATTTGGGTACCGTACGGATTTTTGTACACAAAGGCTTCCGGAATTTGGGTCTGGGGCAGTTGATAATTGAAGAGCTTTCAAGGATTGCCTACAAACTCGAGATCGAAAAACTCATCGCAGAGATTCCCGACACAAACACCGCCGCAATCAACTCTTTCACCAAAGCCGGTTTTCATCAAGCGGCGGTCATCCCGAATCTGGCCAAGGACAGGCAAAACATGCCTGTTGATGTGGTGACCATGGTGAAAGACATAAAACCGGCCCACGACGATACGTATGATTATGACTTCTAAGATTGTTTTCGGGCTGCAGCACGTCCCGGCATGTGAAGAAATTTCGCCTCCCTTCACGCCAACTTATCGTGTTGATGATATTTCGTCCGCTTTCAAAAGGAATTCTGCCAATTATATAAAATCAGCGGAGCGACACGCGGCGCAAGCGCCTGCGCTGCGCGAGCGACTCCATAACTTTAGGCACTTTAGACACTTTTAACTTGTACGGCTTTAAGTAAAACAGCTCCTTCCAGGGGTTATATCAAAGCCGGATTCTTTACATAATGAATTCAATTTAATCAGAGGAGGAAGGTTAACATGAAATTCGCAATACCCTTTGCTGAAGGGAAACTGGCGGTACACTTCGGACACAGTCAGGCCTTTGCGATCATTGAAGTTGAGGAAAATCAGATCAAAAATACGGAGTATCTCGTACCGCCGCCCCATGAACCCGGTGTTCTCCCCAAGTGGCTGAGCGACCTGGGGACAAACGTCATAATTGCCGGTGGTATGGGGCATCGAGCGATAAGTCTTTTTGATCAGTATGGAATAAAAGTGATCACCGGTGCGCCTGAATCGAAACCTGAAGCGCTTGTGACAAGCTATCTGGAAGACAGACTGGATACCGGCGACAACGTTTGCGACCACTAACCCGAATATAAAAGGATATTTATCTATGAAAGTAGCCATTAGTTCCAGTGGTAAAGATTTGAATTCTTTGATTGATCCGCGGTTCGGCCGTTGCCCCTATTTTTTGTTTGTCGAGACGGACGACATGAGTTTCGAAAGTTTTGACAATGAAAGCCATGCGCTGGGTGGTGGGGCCGGTATCCAGTCCGCACAGTTTGTTGCGTCCAAAGGAGCTAAAGTTGTCATTACGGGACATTGCGGCCCAAAAGCACTGCGAACGCTTTCCATGGCCGGAATCGAAATCTTCGCCGGGAACACGAGAACCGTTAAGGAGGCTCTGGAAAAGTTTAAAAAAGGACGACTATCCGCCACGACCGAAGCCAATGTACCGGAGTATAGCGGTTTGGGAGGCATGCCCGCCGGCAGAGGCGTGGGCGGTGGCCGGGGTATGGGTAATCGAGGTATGGGCGGAGGCAGAGGGTTGGGCGGCGGCAGAGGGTTGGGCGGCGGCAGGAAAATGCCATGAAACGGTTTCATAAAACAGGCAAAAAGCATCATTCTGTCAGAGGATGGATTTGTCCGGATCATCTCATGATAAATTTATAAATATTTCAGGACTTTCAGAAATATTTTAAAATTCATAGGTTTCTCAAAGGTGATGCATCATGAGAATAGCGCTTTCAATCTGGGAAGATAAGGTCTCTCCGGTACTGGATACGGCAGCGAAGCTGTTGATTGTTGATAACGATGATCAAAGAGGGTCCCGTTTCGAAGTACACCTGCCTGAAAAAAACATATCACGGCGATGCGCCTTTATCCGGGGACTGGATATAGACGTGTTGATTTGCGGTGCTGTTTCACGCCACCTTACGAAAATACTCATGGCATCCGGTATTGAAATTGTATCGGGAATATCAGGTCATGTAGAAGATGTTTTAAAAGCTTACCTTCAGGGCGATTTGGCTCAACCCAAATTTTTAATGCCGGGTTGGGAAAGCGACGATATGAAAAAATACGACCTTAGGATAAAAAGAGCTAAAAAGGAGGCAACCCCAATAACAGGAGGGAAAAATGGCGGAAGAAAAATCAGTTAAGCAGGCGAAACCGAAAAAAGTTGCGGATCCCGGCATGGTTTCCATTGATGCCGCAACCCGGGAAATGCTGGAGCGCGCACAAGAACTTGGTATTGATACGGTTTTTGACAGGGCCGCGACCATGAAACCGTGTAATATCGGAATTCAGGGAACCTGTTGTAAAAACTGTGCCATGGGTCCCTGCCGTCTCCCTCTGCCAAGATCGGGTATTGAAGGCGAGGATACCCGAAAAGGCCTGTGCGGTGCGACTGCCAATACCATCGCGGCCCGTAATTTCGCACGGATGGTCGCATCCGGCGCATCGGCCCACTCGGACCACGGGCGTTGCGTGGCCGAAGTTTTTTTGTCCGCGGCCAGAAAGGAAACCGATGCATATAAAATAAAGGATGAACAGAAATTGTTATCCATAGCGCCCTATCTGGGTGTTGCCACTACAGTCGAGGTTGAGGGCCAACAACTGGATCGGGACATTGATGAAATTGCGCTTGAAGTTGCTGAAAAGGCGATAAATGAATGGGGCAAGCCCGAAGGGGAACTTCGGTATCTCAAGCGAGCGCCGGAACCGCTTTATGAACGCTGGAAAAAATTGGGCGTCCTTCCCAGGAATATAGACCGGGAGATCGTAGAGATCATGCATCGCACGCATATCGGGGTTGACCAGGATTACAAGAACCTTGTCAAACAGTGCACCCGGGCATCCCTGGCAGATGGCTGGGGCGGTTCCATGCTGGCCACCGATCTCCAGGACGTACTTTTCGGAACCCCCTATCCCCTGCAGTCAGAGGCCAACCTCGGTATCATGAAGGAAGATCATGTCAATATTATCATCCACGGCCATGAGCCGGTGCTTTCCGAGATGATTGTCGTTGCGACTCAGTCTCAGGAGATGCTCGATTATGCAAAATCAAAAGGCGCCAAAGGGATTCAATTGGGCGGTATCTGCTGTACGTCTAATGAGATGCTGCAACGTCATGGCGTACCCGCTGCGGGCACCTTCCTTCAGCAGGAGCTTCCCATCATTACCGGGGCCTGCGACGCCATGGTGGTTGATATCCAATGTATATT
>Ga0114925_10000579_pt1 | contig 16622 bp, 20 predicted proteins | sample SumtaG_2_FD_87287 | JGI IMG/M metagenome (GOLD analysis project Ga0114925, IMG submission 87287) | Deep subsurface microbial communities from Indian Ocean to uncover new lineages of life (NeLLi) - Sumatra_00607 metaG | ecosystem: Environmental > Aquatic > Marine > Oceanic > Sediment | place... | reverse complement strand
GGGGGGATTGCAGCCTTTATAGACGCTGAACATGCTCTTGACATCACGTATGCCGGCAAACTTGGTGTAAATTGTAACGAGCTTCTGGTTGCCCAGCCCGATACTGGGGAACAGGCGCTCGAAATTACAGATATGCTGGTAAGGAGCGGTGCAATAGACATCATCGTTATCGACTCAGTCGCAGCCCTTGTTCCCAGGGCGGAAATCGAAGGAGAAATGGGAGATCATCACATGGGGCTTCAGGCCCGGCTCATGTCGCAGGCCTTAAGAAAGCTGGCTGCAATAATTAGCAAGACCCAGACCTTGGTTATTTTTATCAACCAGATCCGCATGAAAATAGGCGTTGTATTCGGGAACCCGGAGACAACAACCGGCGGAAATGCCCTTAAGTTCTATTCATCTGTTAGGCTTGATATCAGGCGTATCGGCACTATCAAGGAAGGCCAGCAGGTTGTGGGAAACCGTACTCGGGTAAAAGTTGTCAAAAATAAGCTGTCGCCGCCTTTCAGGGAGGCTGAATTTGACATCATGTACGGTGAAGGAATATCGCGAACCGGCGAACTTCTCGACATAGGTGTTGAAGAAGGTATAGTTGATAAAAGCGGGGCCTGGTATTCATACGACGGTGAGAGAATGGGCCAAGGGCGAAACAACGTAAAAGAGTTTTTCAAGACAAATCCGGACATATCCAATGCTGTATCTGCCAAACTCAGACAAGCATTAGGGCTTTCTGGAAGGGGATGAGCAAGAGCTTTGAATGTTTTGCTTTTATCTGTTTTTTAATCAAAAGAATTCCTCGATGCTCTGCATCGGGGTTAATAAGATAAAAATTCATTTTGATACCTCGCAGCTCTGCTGCGGGGTAGTTCATTTTCTGCGATACCAGTATCGCAATGAGTGCCGCACTTACAGATATCATCCATCACTATTTCTTCCCGCCAGGTCATTCTATAATTTCAAGGACAGTGTGTTTTTTTTCTTTGGCGGAGGCGGCACGTAATATTGTCCGTATGGCTTGAACATTTCGGCCCTTTTTCCCGATAACCTTCCCGATATCTTCTTTTGCCACTCTAAGTTCCAATATCGAAACCTGGTCACCTTCTACCTCTGAAACCGCTACCTGTTCCGGATTATCAACCAATTCCTGCACAATGCGCATGATCAGGTCTTTCATAGCTCTGCCTCTTTCGTTTCTAACGTGATTTTTTCACTCGATTCAGTTGCTTGCCAGTATGCCCCATCCTTTTAAATTACAACATGTCTTGTCAATACTATAAAAACGAATTAATTAAAAATATTGTAACAGTGATTGTCAGTTCAGGTGAATCATATTTTCGACGGGTGCCAATCCATCTTCGGCCATTGACAATTATGTAACGATATAGCCGCCGACTTTTATTCTCTGGGACAATACCACCTTCCCGGTTTTCCTTCCTTTTACTTTGATAATCAGAGAATCTTTTGATTTTGATAGCACTATATTATAATCTTTCGATTTACACCGTATTCGTCCCTTCTGATGCTTTGAAAAGAATTGATTCGCTTGTCTTTGTATCTGTTTTAAAATCCGACGTATTTTGTCTGCGTCTTTGGCATCGGTGATTTCGCCTGACGGGCCGAGCTGATAAAAATCGAAAGGTTTTGACTGAGTCTTCCTTTTCTCCAAACTTCCATTGTTATTGCTCTCTGTTGAAGGGTTATTTTCACCCTGCCCCTCCATGAGTTTCATAAGTTTCTTTGTGGATGTACCGTTTGTTTCCATTGGGCATTTTATGAATGCAACAATCTGTCGAGCGGATTATATTCCCCGTCCCGATAAAATCGGGACTACAGGGTAATATTTAAGGTTCTTATCCTATTTAGTTGAACCCTTGAATCCTCTCCATTTAATCATACTTTCTTATCATTTTAAACTGTTTATTACAATAACTCCAAATCGTCCACAGACAGACGAATGAATTGATTAAAAAAAGCAGGTGATCCAGGAAAAGAGGCTGTTTGAAGGCGCGTAGAGAAAAGGGGTGTCCATAAGGTTGAAGCCGCCGAATTCGGTGCCGGTCTTCCCGTAGAAGAGATCGGCTCCGGCAGTGAGTTGGATGTTTTCCGCCATGTCCCAAACCGCCCTGGGCTGGACAACGCCTGACGGATCGGCGGTGTTGTTGATAACGGTCAGATAGAGATTAAGCAGCGGGTGCAGCTCCATTTGGATTTCTCCGCTTAAATAGGTCCGGCCTAAAACAAATATCTCTCCCCGGATCAATCGTTCCGAAATGTCCGGATCGACCCATGCCGTTGAATAGGTATCTCCACCCAGGCCGTTGTAATAAAACTCTAAAAGTCCATAAAAATTTTTTCCCATCCAGACCCAGGAGTAGTCCATGTTGGCGACCAAAGACAAAAAACCGTTCCGCCTGCGGTTGTCATTGAGAAAGGTGTATGTGGCGTCCAGGCGCCAGGCTGCATCCCCGAGATATCCCGTGCTGCCGATCCCGGCCACGGTATCCCGGTAGTGCCTTGCCGCCATGATGTCAAACTCCGTGGTGCCGATCGCGGTGTGCAGTTTTCCGGCCAAGGAGGACTGGTCGAATTCAAGATTATTGTTAGATGTATTTCGGCGGGGAACATAGAGAAGCTGGAGGTCACCGAGACGGCCGGCTGCAAGCTGGACCAGTGCCATGTCATCCCCGATCTTGTAGTCCCGGTCGATATCGGTCGGTGAAAAGGGGTTGAATAGGTCCATGGGGTTGAAGATCAGGCCGTTTCCCCAGGTCAACGCCTGGCGGCCGATGGAAACCGTTCCCCATGCCGGTTGAAGGGTGAGGGAGAGCCGGTCCAAGCGGTGATACCAGGTATGATAATCATCATCACTCATGATTTGGGTGAGGTCCATCAGGCGGCGATCATCCTCTATGGCTTTACCGGGCAGCAGATCGTTGTTAATAAAGCCGGGAAAAAGCCGAACCAGATCCCTTGTCTTATGTCGGGTATCCCCGCCTGAGACAATATTTTCATAATGTATTTCCAGAACCCCCCACGTGGAAAGAAAGGTTTTGTTTTTCAGCCGTAAATCCGCGCTGCCGTCAGTGTAGGTACCTGTACCCACAGGCTGGAAAAAGGAATTGTCGTCAGGCCAGGACGCATCGCCCGTGATTTTAAAGTGTCCGCCCCACTCAATATCGATCTTGTCATGCCACGGTTTCGGAGGAGGGGAGGGCTGCGTTGAAACCGCGGGCGGTTTATTTGAGATTGGGTCTTCGGAGGCCTGCGAAAGGAAAGGAGAAGAACAGGTAAGGAATAGCGCGATGAGCAGGTATCCAACCTTTAACAAAGCTTTTTTTGAACACCGCAATTTCAAAGGTATTGTTATTGAGTTAAGAAAATCCGATTCTTTGAAGCAGATCGAAGGCATAGGCATTGCCAGTTGGATATTGTGAAACACGGAAGTCGCTGGAAGCTGTTTCAAAACCTTTTAAAATCATCAACTCTCTTTGAGATGATTCTTATTTTTTAACCTGTTCATCCGCCACCATGCCGTCCCGGAGATAGATAACTCTCCGGGCATATCTCATAACCATGTTGTCATGGGTGGAAAAAATAAAGGTGACTTTTTTCTTTTCATTCATCTGCTTCATGATTTCCAGCAGACCTTTGCCGGTCGTGGAATCCAGATTGGCTGTCGGCTCGTCTGCCAGCACAATGGACGGATCGGAGACAATGGCCCTGGCCACGGCCACCCGCTGCTGCTGACCGCCGGAAAGCTCGGCCGGCCGCCGGTTGTACATCCCTTCCAGACCCACTTCGTCCAGTATGGCTTTAGCCTTTTCCCGGCGTTTGTCGGATGGAACCCCCTGGAGCAGCATGACGAATTCAACGTTTTCCAGCGCGGACAGCACCGGAATCAGGTTGTACGACTGAAAAACAAATCCGACGTTTCGCAGCCGCAGGTCGGCCAGTTGCGACTGGTTCATTTTTTCATATTCGTTTCCATCCACGATGATGCGGCCGGAGTCGGCAGTGTCCAGACCGCCGATCATATTCAGCATGGTGGTCTTTCCGGAACCTGAAGGACCGGCCAGGGCCACAAAACCGCCCTTGTCGATGGACAGGCTTACGCCTTTAAGGGCGTCAACTTCCACTTTGCCCTGCTGGTAAGTCTTTTTCACGTCAATGCATTCCACGATGCTCATTTTCTATCTCCCATATGAGAAATTAAATTTAGCCAGGCGATTGATGAATCCCAAAATTGCTCACGGAGAGAGCAAAAACAGACTTTTTACGAAACCGTCAATCTTGTCTGAAATATTATGTCAAAGGAAAAGGAAATTCCTATTCTATCGAGTTACGTATGGGCCAGCGCCTCCACCGGGGTAAATCGGGCTGCCTTGACAGCCGGGTACAGGCTCACCAGAAGGCCCAGCACCAGCACCACCAGGTTGGCCATGATGATGTCCTTAACCTGAAGGACCGGATAAAGTATTCGGGATATGCCGACATATTCAGCGCCGGCTGCCAGGGCGGACAGGTCGATACCGCAGTCGGACAGGGCGAAAACAGATAAAAAGGCCAGGATATTGCCGATGGCCGTGCCCGTTATCAGGAGGAAGAATGATTCCAAAAGAACCTCGCCAATAATTTTTCGAGGTTTCATTCCCAGCGACTTGAGCAGACCGAACTCCCGCATCCGCTCGAATACCGCCATAAGTGTGGTATTGACAATGCCGAAACCCATGGCAATGAAAACCACAACGTACCATATATAAATAAACCCGTCAGATAGCTTCAGGTATGCCATAAGCAAAGGGAGTAAATCCTGCCAGGTATCGACCTCATAGGCTTCAGAGGAGAGTTCTGCTTTCAGCCCCGCAGCAACATGGCTGTTGTTCCGGTGATCCGATAAAAGAATGGAGACTTCGGAAATCCCGTTTCCCAATTTGAGCATCTTCTGTGCCGCGGGCCGGGTAACAAAGACGAACTGTTTTTCCGTGGCCCGCATTTCCGCTCTGAATATTCCAATGATGCGGAAGGCCCTGGAGGCGATTTCCCCGTCAACAGACTGTGACATCAGGACCAATTTGTGGCCTATTTTGGTTTCAAACTTATCAACAAGGGCCTTGCCAACCACAATTCCGTGAACGTCATCCGGTTTCAGATACCGTCCTTGAGTCACAGCCTGTCCGATAAACGAAACCCCGGCTTCCTGTTCCGGATCAATTCCCACCAGGGTTGCGCCACTGGTGTGTCTGGCATTGCTGACAACGGCGTTGACCCGGACCCTCGGGGCCCATATGGCCTCCGGGGGAAGAACCGTATCAAGGACGGTCTTCACCTTGTCAGGATCGGTTATGCTGTTTTCGATAACCGGGTCATTTCGATAGCCTTTATGGTGAATCTGGATGTGTCCGGTAAGTGTAGAGATACCGTTTTTGATCATCCCGTCTTCCGTGCCCCGCTGGAGCGCTCCCAAAAAGATCATGTTCCAGACGCCGATGATAACCGCGAGCATAATGACCGTCGTCCGTCTGGGATTTCGCCAGATGTTTCGCCAGGCTATTTGGAGATACATGGAAAAAATCCTGTTAAATTCATATGTTAAGTTTTAATATATAACCATCATTAATTATTAGATATGCGCCATTGCTTCCACCGGTCGGAGTCCCCGGACTTTCAGGGCCGGGTAGAGTGCCGCCAGAAATGTGATCACCAGCACCATGGCCGGTCCGATAGCAGCGGAAAGCAGCGAAAGCTTCGGGTACAGACGGCCGGAAATGCCGAATTGGCTCAGTAGTTCGGAGGTTCCTGAGATCTCGATGCCGTGGATCTGAAAATACCAGGTAATCAGGCATCCGAGGAAAATCCCTGTGGCAATCCCGATCATTGTTATGCTGAGAGATTCGATCAGCAGCAGTTTGGTCAGTCGCCCCGGGGTTGTCCCGATGGCCATGAGAACGCCGAACTCTCTGGTCCGCTCGAAAATCGCCATCAGGAAGGTGTTCAGAATGCTGAAGGCCACCACAAGGATCAGAATGAGATAAAAGATAAGTCCGCTGATCAGGTCCATCTCAATGGCCTGTCGCAAGCCGGGCATGAGTTCTTCCCAGTCCAGAACCACCAGGGAGTGTTTTCCGGCTGTTTTTTTGATGCCGTTCCGGGTTGCCTTTTTTATTTTCGGTACGTCTTTCAAAAAGTTTCCCACGGCCACCACTTCATGAACCGCCCCGCCCATGGAAAACACCTCCTGAAAAAGCTTCAGCGGCACGTGGATGGAGCTGCGATCAAACTCGTCGAGTCCGGAACTGTAAATTCCGCCGACCTCGATCACCGTGGCAGCGACAGATCCGTCGCGCCCCTGACCCAGAACAACCAATTCGTCACCCAGACCGACTTGCAGGTTTCTGGCCAAAAGTCTGCCCACCAGGGCTTGACCCATTACCGGGTTCGGATCGCTTTCGGACAGGTAGCTTCCCTCTCGGATTGAACTTTTCAATCGGGACACCCCGGCTTCCATGGCCGGATCGATGCCGATCACCATGGCACCGTAGGTTCGATCCTTGGACGAAACCAGGGAGAAGGCCTTGGCCCGGAAGGTGTAGGCATCCACCTCCGGTGTCCTTTTTAGAATCGCCCCGACGGCCTCCGGGTCCGGCACCACCAGATGCATGCTCTGTTTGTCCTGATATCCTTCTGCCTGCACCTGTATATGTCCGGTGTGGATCTTCACGGAGGAATTGATCATGGTGTCGTAACTGCCGAACTGAAACGACAGCATAAAGACCAGAAGCATGCTGGCAAATGCAATGGCGGAGATGGTTAAAACCGTACGGCGGGGATTCCGCCAGATATTCCGCCAGGCCATTTTCACGTCCATGGACACGATGTCTCTACCTCCTCGGGTTTTTTAAGTTGGACAGCGTAAAAAAGGAGGCGGGCAGGCTCTCTTTGAAGGTGAGCATCTTGTGGTCCACAATCGTATACTTATCTGTTTCATCCGCCTTCCGCATGACCCATTTGTTGGGATACAGCTTGCCGTCAATCATTTGAATTTCAAGGAACTTCAATACTTTAACCAGTTTGAGATCTTCGTCAAAAAACGCCTGTTCAAGAAAGATATTGTCATCTCGTATCTTGAGCATCTGCATGCCCCATACCTCCGGCGCATCAGGTTTTGGGATCGATTTAATGATGTAAACGGTTTTTCCTTCATGGATTTCGGTCCCGTTCATCGTATGGGTGTACGCGTTGACCAGGGTGGCGGATTTGGCAAGGTCGTTGTTGGAAAAATCCGAACCCATCCAGGCCTGAGACATCATGGAGGGCGGGAGCTTGATCACCCGGTTCACCTTGGGATTGTACATCCACATTTCCCGTCCCTTTTTCAGGGTGCCGTTTCCGTTGTCCTTGGGGGGTGCGATGATCGTAAACAGGCTGTCCTTTTCTCCCAGAGTCCAGGCCTTGAGGGTGACCTTCCGTTCCCAGGTCGGGCGGTGAATGGTCATTTCCACTATGGAAACCGAGGCCTTGTCCCGTATGTAATTGAAACCGGCTTCCACCAGTGCCTGGGCGTCCCGGGCCTGTGCGCCAGGCACCAGTGTTCCAAAAAAGAGTAAAGTTAAACTTGATATAATGATCTTTTTAGTCATAATTTATCCCTGTTTTCCCTGTCCTTTTTCAAGTCCCCTTCGCAGACATACGGGGCCAGTTCAGGATAATCCAGCTGTTGGAGGGCTTCACAGAAGGGGCAGTTGGCGACCCTGAGATAGACAAATGTCCTTTAAGGTCACAGTCGAGTCAGGCCGCTGATAACAACATCCATAAAATGATTTGCCGCGTCCGCCGGGTCAAAAACGTGGTCAAACCAGGCCTGAAGGAGCAGGGCGTCCCAGGTGCCGACCAGTGCGGCGGCAATCGGCTCAGGGTCGATGTTCGGCCGGAATTCGCCCCGCTCGATTCCATCCCGGATCAGAGAGGAAACAATGCCCCGAAAATCCGCGTATGCCTGGCTGAAAGCATCTTTGAACCGCTGCCTCATCTGGGAGGAGGCCGAGGCAGACCAGAACTCCATAACCAGCGAGTATGCTTCTTTCATCTCTTTTGACCATGTCTTCATCAGCGAGTCGCTCAACGCCATCAGCCGTGCTGAGGCCGGACCGCCCAGGGCTGAAATGCTGACCATTGCCGCTGATCCGCTCTCTTCCATGTACCACTCGAACACGGCGAAAAAGAGGTCTTCCTTGCTGTCAAAATATTCGTAAACGGTTCCTTTCCCGATGCCGGCGCAGGCAGCGATTTCAGCAATGACCGTACCGGCATAACCTTTCTGCGCAAAGACCTGTGCCGCGGCCTTGATAATCTGCTTTCTTTTCTCTTTTTTCTGTGTATCGCTGACGACCACCTGAAGCCTCCACCTGATAATCCGACCAAGAGGTCAAAAAGGATATACTTGTAAAAATAGTATATTAAAATAATATATTATCAATTAACATATATCAGACCGACCGGTCAGTCAGAAATTAGCTCAGGCTCAATGATTTGTCAAGAAAAAAATCGGGTTGTAAGGGGAGGGAAGGGCAGCCGATCAAAAACAGATGATTCGCAATGCTTAAACTTTATTTTTGCTGGAAAATGAGCTATATTCAATTTTTCTCAGGAGGATTGGATGAATCCGAATGATCCCATGAAGAAAGATAAAGCGCATCTTAAAGATCGATCTGTGAGAGACCGCCGATGCGGTGAAGACCGGCGGGCAACTTACGACCTGAATTATTTTTTTAAAGGTGGCGTCGAGCGGCGAAAAATGCAGAAGCGTAGATGCCAGCGAAGAGATCGCAGAAAAAAGTGGGTGATGGTCGACACATATGCCAGTGTCCCCGAAGACATATAATAGCATCATCGGTTCTTCGGAATAACAGAGGATAAAATGGCGGAAAAACTTGTACATAAAGACTCCATTCGCATTTGTAATGAAAACACAGCCGCTTTAACAAAAGTAAATAAGAGAGTATTGTTTTATCTGGATCGACTTCCATTAAAAGATCAAGGAGATATCGTTAAGTTGAATAACCTTATCGAAGAACAAGAAAAACTCGTCAGGGTCAGATTAAAAGGGCATAAGCCTTTAAGGGTAGAAATTTTTAACGACAACGAAAGGTACAGGGCAAATCATTTGAGAAGACGATTCAGAGAAGCTCAAAGAAGAGATAGAATTCGAGTGGCTGCGGATAAAAAGGTGAAGGAAGAGGTATACTTTGGAAATAAGCGGTCACCCACGCTTCATCTCCCGGAATGCCGGTGGGTTAAAAAGATGTCGCCGGAAAACATTGCTGTATTCACATCAAGAGAGGATGCAATACATCAGGGTTATAATCCATGTAAAACATGTAAACCCTAATGGTGATTCTGAATTTTGATTTCTTATTTGATATCTTCATAAAAAACTTGGGTTTTTTTTCTCGAAGCGCGATCTTCCTTTAAGCCAAGGAGGTGTTGATGGACTCGAATGACCCCGCGGAGAAAGACAACGCACATATTAAAGGTCGATCTGTGTATGATCGTCGCTCCGGTGAAGACCGGCGGGATGCCTACAATCTGGATTATTTCCTTAAAGGCGGTGTCGAGCGTCGAAAGATGGCCGAGCGCAGGCGCCGAAGAAGAGATCGCAGGAAAAAATGGGTGATGGTCGATACATCCGTTAGTGTACCCGAAGACATTTAACCCGAACATTTGAAAAAACCGAAAAATTGTTATTTATCATAATTATCGCTTATAGGCCCGCGTTATGTTCAGAAAAATTATCACCGGTGGACAAACCGGCGCTGAACAGGCTGCACTCGATGCTGCAATCGAATTGGATATTTCTCACGGCGGGTGGGTACCGAAAGGCCGAGCCGCCGATGCCGATCCCCTGCTTGGAAAATATAACGTTCAAGAAATGCCTGTATCCAGCCGCTTCAAAGTCATTGAACAGAATGTTATTGATTCCGATGGCACGTTGTTAATATCTCATGGAGAATTGTCCGGCGAACTTGCCGACGCCCGTGATATGGCGGTGCAGCATGCGCGCCCATGGATACATATTGATCTTAATATGACAACTGAACTCGATGCCGCGCTCAACACAAGCATCTGGATGATAGAACATAACCTCAGAGTGCTGAATGTGTCAGGATCAAAGGCGAGCAAAGATCCGGAAATATATGAAAAGGCCAAGGACATCGTTGAAGGTATAATCCATTTAATCCGGTTTCAGGATAACCGTTACAGCATGGACACTCTTTCCGCCGAGGCCATTGCTCCTAAAACCGTTGCAGAGGCTGTTTCTCGGCTTGTATCCAAACTACCACTTAAGGATAAAACCACTATTGCCAATATGACAGCAGATGAACTTGAGTCTCTATCCCCCACACTTGGTGAATATGTACGTCACTTTTTTATGCAATGGGCAGGCAACAAAGAATTGATGGCATCTTGTCGGTTTGTTTCCAAAAAAGATATGCCTGATGAAAACGCTGCTTCAAAGATCATTCTAGAAGAATTATGGGAAAACCTGCGGAAAACCCATAAATTAAGGATCGTGAAATAAGGGTTTTTAAATTAAACGGACATTATTTCACCGGTTTTGTATCATTGTATGCTTGTTCCGTTTCAAGGGCGGAATATTTCGCTTTTTGATCACCCCGAAGAAAATCGAGAAGATAAAAGAGCGCTCCTTTAACCAGCATGTATAAAGGGGCTTGATAAGTGGGTACCATCGGTTGTCAATGATAAACCGTGACATTCTAAAGTCCTTATGCTAAAAAAGAATGGAGCTCCGCAGCAAGCTGCGGGGCGTCAAAGCGGAATAAAGGCATGCAGCCGGGGTTCTGCAATATCAAAAGTTTGATTTCAGATAACAAAAAAAGAGTAGAAGAGTATCGTATTAAAAAGGCAGACGCAGTTTCCTGAATTTATGTTTTACATTTGTGGGATTAATCTGAAATGGAAATAAAAATATTGGTCGTTGATGATGAGGATGCGGTGCGCGATCTGATTGCTGAATATCTGAGACGCACCGGTTATACCATTGATGTTGCCGATGGCGTTAACTCTGCCAAAAAATTAATCAACACTACAAAATATGATATTATCGTAACAGATAAAAATATGCCCGGCCTTGATGGAAATGATGAAGGGGGAATGGATCTCTTATGGTATGCCAGAAAGCAACAACCAACCGCCGAGATCATAATGATGACCGGGTATGCGACAATTGAAACTGCAATAGAAGCAATGAAAATCGGTGCTTTTGATTATATAATGAAACCTTTCCCACATGAAGCATTAAAAGCACTCATTGATAGAGTAATGGAGTACAAAAGTTTCATTAATCCGGAAACCATTCACAATTATAAAACCCTTCATAATGAGATATTAAGTTTAATAGAAAATAAGGACAGCCTCACTGATGATGATCTTCATAACATGCTAAAAACGTTAGATAAAAAAATAGATCGTTTCTTTAAAGCGCAGAAAGAACGGGAAAGAATCATCATACGACAAAAAGAAGCACTGGGTAAAATTGCGGGTTTTGCCGAGCAATTGAAAGACGCTATAACCGAAGCGGACAATTCTTACGTTTTGCTTGAAAAGATTTGTGAAGAGACAAATAAGCGGATATAGGCAATTTTCGTTCATAGGATGAGGTTATTAAAATGGCGATTAATCTTCTTATTGTGGATGATAGTGCTGTTATGAGGGCCATGATCTTGAAAATCATACGCATGAGTGATCTTTCGATCGGGGAGACCCATGAAGCTGCCAACGGCCGGGAAGGGCTCGACGCTCTGGACCAGCACTGGATCGACCTGGTCATATTGGATATTAACATGCCGGTCATGGGCGGTGAGGAAATGATAGACCATATGCTGGGAAACCCTGAGACAAAGGACATCCCGGTTGTTGTCGTCTCTACCGAAGGGAGTGAGACCCGTATCGAACGGATAACGAAGAAGGGAGCAGAGTTCATTCACAAGCCGTTCACTCCGGAAATTATCAGCGATGCGGTTAGAAATATTATTGAAAAAGGAGCCGATCATGCCGGATCGACTTAATCAAATTCTTTCACGCGTGGCAGAAGAGACTTTGGGAGAGTTGGCTTTTATATTTTCGTTTTTTGATGAAGAAACAGAGCCGGTCCCTCTGGATGATGCAGTTGCGGCGAGTATTTCTTTTACAGGACCCTTTTCCGGGTTTCTTGTCATTGTCGTTCCAAATCGAGTTCTTCCGGGTTTGACGGAAAACATGCTCGGACTTGATGATGAAGAGAAGGCGACACTGGACCAACAATACGATGCATTAAAGGAAACGATAAACGTTATCTGCGGTAACGCATTACCGGTTATCTCCGGAAAGCAGGCGCTTTTTGATATGGGGACACCGAAAATGATCACCGCAAGCGCAGCAATCCAGGAAGCTGTAAGGAAAGAGGATAGGCCCGAACCCGTATCCTCAGTGAGTCTGATTCTTGAAAACGGACAGTGTGATCTGTTTTTGTTTGTCGACGGGGAGATCCCCACGGGAGCTGATGGGGTGGGACCTGACTAGAAGTGGTGGCATAATCTCAATTCATATTATCTTTTCCAAATTGTTTCTATCGTTATCAACTCACTGCCCCTGAATGTTAAGACGGTATAATAATCGCGATTAAATGTGTAAGTCCATTCTTCGAGCGCCGCTTTTTTTTTCGTCCACCCATCCGTAAAATGTGTTTCCACGCCAACGATATCTCTTGACAAAGGCTCACCGCATTTGTCCAATATTTTTATTTTTTTGTCTCCCACGAAGACCAGCTTTCTCCCTCACCTTAGCGACGAAAATCCGTTTAACGCTGGAGTTGTAATTGATAACAAGAAAAACACAGCCAGGGAAAAAAAACACGTTTTAATGAAAAAATTCATTACGACCTCCTGTCTGCCGGTTGAAAGAGTACTGGAAAAGACTTTTCATATAAACAATATAGTGCTGGGCCGTTATAGAATCAAGAAGAGAATGATCAGCTGCCTGGAAAAAAATATTTCGGGCCGTTTCAAAAAAATATTACTGATCCCTTCCGGTGAGATAACTTTTCTATAATATTTGACACACACCGGCTTCTTCTATATTCTCCGGGTCAAAACAGGACGGGATGTTGCCCAAATCAGAATCTCTTTATGCAATCATTAAAACGTTTTAGACATAGCGGAAAGAGGTTCTGACAACAGCTCAAGGCGTTCTTATATTTTGATCGATGAACCCCACAGAAAAAAAGGAGAAGGGGAGTTAAATGGCTCACTTGAAACATCTTTTTTCAACGATCCGGATCGGGTCCATGGCTTCAAAAAACCGATTGCTTATGTCGGCGATGAGCATCAATTTCGGTGTTGATGAAAAGGGTCATGTAACGGATCAGTTAACAGAATATTTTGTGTCAAGAGCCAGAGGCGGGGCCGGAATGATGTTGGTCGGTGGTGGTGCGGTTCATCCGACCGGACTGGATCTTCCCCACCTGCCGGCCCTCTGGGATGATGATTGCATCCCGGCATTGAGGAAAATGACAGAGACCGTTCGTCCCTACGGTGCAAAATTCGGCATGCAGATCATGCATGGGGGCAGACAGGCCTATCACGATAATAAGGTCGCCCCTTCACCACTGCCGTCATCGGCAGTGGTGAAAGGCACCCCCAGGGAACTGACGATTCCTGAAATTCACGAACAGGTAGAGGCGTTCGGAAATTCCGCCAGGCGGTGTAAGGAGGCCGGATTTGATTTTTTAGAAATTCATGCCGCCCACGGCTATCTTATCGGCCAGTTTCTGGCGAACAATTCCAATAAACGAAAGGATGAATATGGCGGATCCTTTGAAAACCGTATCCGTTTCCTTCGTGAACTTTTCAGGGATATCAAAGATAAAACCGGCGCTGATTTTCCCGTGGGCGTCCGGATTAACGGCAGTGATTATATCAAAGATGGCTGGACCCTCGAAGAAGCCTTGAAACTCGCCGCCATTCTGGAAAATGAAGGCGCGGATTATCTCCACGTTTCCGCGGGTGTCTATGGTTCCACGGAGCTGACCATCCCTTCAATGTATGTGCGGCACGGTTGTTTTGTACATCTGGCGGAAGCCGTAAAAAAAGAAGTTTCCATTCCTATCGTTGCCGTTGGAAGGATTAAGAGCCCGGAGCTTGCCGATCAGATCATTAAGGAGAGGAAAGCTGATGTGGTGGCCATGGGGCGGCCATTTCTGGCGGATCCGGAGTTTGCCCTTAAGGCAGCATCTGGAGACCTTTCCGCCATCAGACCTTGTATCGGATGCTGTTTGGGGTGCATACACAATGTTTTGGCGCTGGAACCGGGAACCTGTGTCGTTAATCCGGAGGTGGGCAGAGAATATCAGCTGAGCGGCGCGGACAAAGCTGAGCGATCAAAAAGAATCCTGGTTGTCGGTGCGGGGCCTGCCGGCCTGGCTGCCGCACGAATGGCCGCGATGCGCGGACATGAAGTGATTGTCTGTGATGAAAGAGGGCATATTGGCGGCCTTGCAAGGCTGGCCGCTATTCCGCCCGGACGCGCTGAAATCATGGAGATTGTCGAATTTTTAAAAAACGAACTGGATCGTTTGCAGGTTGAAGTCCGGTTAAACATTAATTTGACAAAAGATTTTATCGAGTCAGTCTGTATGGAAGAAGCCGTCCTCGCCACAGGCAGCCTCCCTGAAATGCCCATTATCAAAGGGCTTTTTCAAACAGAGATGTCGTTGTGCACGATCACCGAAGTTTTGGAAGGTCATGCTGTAACGGGGGATCGGGTTATCGTCATCGGCGGAAATCAGGCCGGACTGGTACTCACCGATTTTTTGGCTGAAAAAGGGAAAGAGGTCGCGGTTCTCAACCGAAAAAACCATTTCGCGGAAGAGATGTCGAGCAATGACCGCTACTACCTGAGAGAGCGGTTGAAGAGGGATAATGTGAAGCTGTACAAACAGGTGTCTGTTAAAAGGTTTCTTCCCCAAGGCGTGGTCTTTCATTCCGGAGGAAAAGAAACAAAGCTTGAAGGATTTGACAGCGTTGTCATTTCGGAAAAGATGACGTCGATCCGAAAAGCAGGACAGCTTTTCAAGGATACGGATATTCCGGTTCATGTGATCGGCGATGCTAAATCCCCCAGAATACTGATGTATGCGTTTAGTGAAGCAGAAGAGATAGGACGCACAATTTGACTCGCAAATCACGGATAAGCATATAACCTTGAACCCTTTCTCTTCTTGACAATGAAACGGGCAGACGGTACGGTATTTTAAGATCTTTCCACTTCCATTTTATTCTTAGGAGGAAGCACCATGGATGAAGATCAAGTTGCAGTTGTCGTCAATTTTTACGCGAAACCCGGTGTTGCCGCCATCCAGGTGACGGGCGGGAACATCATGAAAGGCGATCTGCTCAAATACAAGGGGCATACAAGCGATTTTACAGAGGAAGTCACCAGTATGGAAATTAATAACCAGCCTGTGGAGGAAGCCAAAACAGGTGATCTGGTCGGGGTGAAAGTTAAGGAAAGGGTTCGAAAAAACGATAAGATTTACAGGGTCGTCGAACACCCATAACTATGCTGCTAAGCCTTTGAAATTAAACAGGAGATCGGACACAGTAATAAAATTGTGATCTTCACTGTGGTAATGTGTGTAAGGCGGTTAAAGATGATCATTTTAATCGCCTTTTTCCTTATAGAAAATCAGGCCTTTTGAATCAGGTCTCAGATATCAGGTTCTGCCGTTTTAATAGAAGTGGATAGAATGAATCCCGCCGCAAGGGATTGCTCAGTCAATAAAGGTTGGGACTGCCAGCTTTTTGGGAGGTTTTTCTTCTTGGCACTTGTATACGTGAAAAAAAAGCATGTTCAGATAAAAGTTGTCTATTATGGCCCCGGCAGAGGAGGAAAAACCACCAATTTAGAATATATACATAGTAAACTCAAAGATCGCGCAAGTACGGATCTGGTTTCCATCAAAACTCACGGAGACCGGACACTTTTTTTTGATTTCCTTCCTTTTGATCTCGGAAAAATCAGGGGTTATAGTGTTAGGCTTCAGTTGTACACCGTACCCGGCCAGGTCAAGTATAACGCTACCAGAAGGTTGGTCCTGAGGGGGGTTGATGGTGTTGTGTTTGTCGCGGACTCCATGAAGGCCAGAAGAGAAAAAAACATGCTCGCCCTCAAGAATCTTCAGGAAAATCTGGCCACTTACCATAAAAGCATTTTCAAAATACCCCTTGTTATGCAGTTCAATAAAAGAGACCTGGCGGAAGTGGGTCTTCCAATTTTACCTATTGAAGCACTGGTAAAAAGACTGAACTCCAAACTTAAAGTGCCTTTTTTTGAAGCCAGCGCCATGAAAGGGACAAATGTGATGGCAACCCTGAAAAAAATCATATCATTGACAGTGGCTTCCATTGAAAGTCAGTTGAAATAGGCGATGACTGTTCTTTTGGAAAGGCGTCTTATATAGCACCACCCCAATTGAGCATAAATAAAATGTTGAGACCCATATTAAACAAACTGGAGTCAAGACCAATTTTGACACACTCACATTTTGAATGGGATATTTGAAAAACAAT
>Ga0114925_10000578_pt1 | contig 16626 bp, 13 predicted proteins | sample SumtaG_2_FD_87287 | JGI IMG/M metagenome (GOLD analysis project Ga0114925, IMG submission 87287) | Deep subsurface microbial communities from Indian Ocean to uncover new lineages of life (NeLLi) - Sumatra_00607 metaG | ecosystem: Environmental > Aquatic > Marine > Oceanic > Sediment | place... | reverse complement strand
GAGCTTGAACAACAGGGAAATAGAATGAGTGACCATGCATGGAGTCAACGCGGCGCAGATACTGGTTTAAGTGACCCATTATCTATAATTGCACAATTAATGACAGTGCTTCAAGACGTTCATGTAGCAGGCGCTCTCCTCGTTCGTTCAGACCCTTTATTTATAGCGAATCGTAGTGAAAGAGCTCAACAAGGACATTTACGAGTAAGAGGGTTTTGGGGAGGAAACACTTATGCTGTTGCCAGGGCTGGATATTCTGTTTTGAGAAATGTAATAGGAGCTATAACACCCGCAATTGCTGTACAAATGGACTCTATGATGCCTGCGGCATACAGAAGTGGTAGTCTTGCTATTATGAATTTTGAAAGAGCCTTAGCAAGATTTGATCATTTGTATCAAAATTTACCATCATGGGCCCGTTTATGTTGGACATTACCATTTTCCCCAGCTTCTCCTAATTATAGAGCTGAATTAGCGCGATGGCAAAATAAACCTGGAGCTGGACAAGCAGAACAGGCTATTCAACAACGAAATTTTCAACTATTGATGTTAGCTCGTGGTTCAATAACAGAACATTTTGATCCCGCAACTTATATGGCAGCATTGACAACTAATGCTGTTCTTATTCCTGGAAGTAATCCTCCAAGATTTCAAACGGTGGTTAATGGTCCTTTATTAGCTTATTATTATGCTTTACATGGCGGTAGAATGTTATACTTAAGGCAAGGGCGAGAATGGTTGCAACTTGCGTTTCTTCAAAACCCAGCACGTTTCATACAAGAGTTGGGTAATTTAAGAGATACAATGGCTCATATCCATAGTAGATTTCCACGTCGGCATGGTCAAGAGCGAGGTGCTCCAGTCATAGCAGAAGGTTCAGCGGAACAACGAGACGCTCGAATGATAATGGACCGCAATGTGCCAGCACACCAAAGAGCGGCGGCAGAACAACGATTACAGGCATACTTTAGAAGTATTGTTGGAACCGGTCAAATAGGAACAACACATGTAGCAGTTCCAGCGCACCTTTGCCGGCCTCAAGAACCATCTAGTACATGTACGCAACGGTTAAGAAACCAAGGACAAAGATTAGCCGCGGCAATTCAACAATCAGTAAATCCACAATACTCCTCACAACAAGGAGCTCAACCAATAGGTGTAGAGGCATTAACACAAGGTGGTATGGACCCAGAAGCGCGCCATGAATGGAATCAACAAATGGCAGCAGTAAGAACGGCAGAAGTAGGACAGAAACAGGCTAACTTAAATCAATCACGCGCAGAATTGGACCTCACAAGAGAATTAATGCGCGGACTTAGAGCAGCTGCCGAGTCTGCCTTACAAGGAAATACCACTCCACTAATGCAACTGCCTACTGTACTAGCAGTAGCTAATTTACGTAACGCTCCAGTAAACAGATTGCAAATGGTAGCTAGTTCTTTGATTGGAGAACCAAATGGATTATTGGCTATTCTAAATTCTCCTGTATATTTATATACTAGAGCGAGTGATAGTAGATATACTCGTGGACAAGCAATACAATTATTTCGTATCTTAGATAATTATTTTGAGTATAGACCGACAGATTATGCTCAGTTAGAACAAGTTTTATATCAAGCAGGGGGCGCAATCATTAATGCGGCAATTGCGAATGATTCCTTGCGGAGTAATAACGAACAGTACGCTTTAGATGCAAATACAGTTCATAATATAGCTTTAAGAATATTAGAAAATGACTATTGGAGAAGGTTGTTAGGGATGAGTCAGAGTCAAATAAATACTGCTATCACTAATATCAGAAGATATGGAAGATTTAGAGGCGGTCTCAATCAAGGAAGGACACGAGAATCTATTGAAAATCCAGAAGAGGCCTCTAACAACAACCGGTCAAGAGGAGGAAGAAAACGTAAAAAAACAAGAAAACATAAGAAAAAGAAGAAAAAAACACGTCGTCGTAAAATGAAACGTAAACGAACAAAACATCACCGCAAAAGAAAGAAACACACTCGCAAACATTAAATAAATTTATTTCAAATGATTAAATAAATTTATACTTCACTAAGGTAATTAGTTGCCTTATTAATTCCATAAAATAAACCACCAAACAATGCGGTTTTAACTAAATAACCAGAAATATTATGTTGTCCATCTTTCAAAAACAAAGCCGGAAAAACCTTCATAAATTTCTTTGTAAAAAAAGGCATTTGAAAAACGAAAAACAATGCCATCACAATAATTGGCATCTGTAATTCACTATATAATAAATCTAATCTATCTTGTTCTTGTTTTGTATTTTTATTTTGTTGCATTAAAGATTCAATTGTGTCATGTTGGTCAATGTAATCTGTTTTTTGCGGCGGAGGAGGTGGAACATAATTGGGTTGAATTTGTGGGTCTTGCATATGCTGGTGTGTCTGCATAGGAATATGACTAGTTGGTAATTGTGTCATACCAGTAGATGAAGCTTGTTGAAGACCAGTTATAATTTTATTAATTGAATCCGATGAAAGTTCGGTCGGTGCTATAGGAGCCTGTTGATTTGAATTACCATTTTGTATTTCTGTTTTTTCTAATACAACTCTGTTTTGTTGTTCAACATTATTACCACCTGGTAAATCGTCAATACTAGTAGAGTCTGAAGCCATATATAATATCTTATATTGATAGATGGCTCTTATTACGCAAATTCTATTGATTTTTTGGAATTCCTACAACTTTCCGTTTTTGGATTAAATTTATAGCATTTATTTTCATATTTAAATATCTGTCCTCTAATTTTATTTAATGGAGCTGCTTGAAATACCAAACAATTTCTTTTATTACAAGCTTTTCTAAATAATGTTGCTATCCCCAAACCAAGTAATATAGAAATCAAAATTTGACCTAAAGGACTGTATAATAATCTCTTAAAATTAATATTCATATATATACTTTACTTATTTAAATTTCTTTCCTTCTTGAATAGGATACTCTCTTACTAATTTTTTATTAGCTGGACAAGTCACCTGTTCAGCTTCAAAACCAAAACAAGTGCCACTTCTATCTTTATATTGTATCTGATCTACATTGTCTGGTGTAGGATAAACATAAATTACTGATGGTCTTGGGTTACCTATATACACTAAAAATAAACCAATTGTTAAACTAATAATAAATGCGGGGATATTAATAAATTTCATATATACTATAGTCTTATTTTTTATCAGAAATAATCTCTCCAAATTCGTATTCAAAGTCTAAATTTTGAAGTAAGGTTTTTACTTGTTTCATAATAAACATTCCACGTTCTTCCGTTTTATCCATCATTGTTACAGCATATTTACTTTCACGTATATTTGTCATTATTGGAAATATTTGTTCCGTATAAATGTTAATCGCTTGTTGCATTAAATCTTGCTTGGCTAAGACTTCATCTTCTTCCATATATTCTTTTACAAGACTTTTGAATCTAATAACTAATTGTTTTAATTGGCGTTTTTTAATATTAAGATATTCTTTAATTGGAATATTTCTTACTGAATCTCCATCCTTAGTCGGTCCTCCTATTTTTATTGTATTCTCTGATTCAATCACTCCATTTATCATATCTAATTGTTTAACTAAACTTTTATAGTCTCTTTTACTTTCATCAAAATCAGAAGCTATTTGTTCTTCTGTACGTAAACCAAACAGTAAATCTAATTTTAAATCAATGATATTTTCTTTAGACAACTCAATATCTTCTTCTGATAAATCAGCTGCTTTAGTTAATAACATCCATTTTCCTCGTTTAATTTGTATATCTAAAGCACATGGAGATTCTGTATTACCACATTTAGCCGTTAAAATACCATCTTTATTAGTAAAGATTGTACCTCCATTTTGTTTACAATTAATACATTTCATTTTCATTGATTTAATTTTTTTTCTCATTTCACTTAAACTTAAATCACTTTTGGTTATTTTATTCTTAGCATTTTTATATTTAGCATCATAGTCACCTTTTAATTTGTAATATCTTACAACTGCTGCTTGTACAGCCTCTGAATTTTTTGACGGTGAGGGAGAAAGATTTGGAATTTCTTCAGGAGGACCATCAGGTGATTCTGGTTCATCTTGTTTTTCTTCAGGTGGTTTATCAAATGGATAATCAGGAGATATTGGTTCAAATTCCGGAGTTTTACTTTTATCTTCATCACTCATTTTCATCCAAGGACTATCATCATCGCTCATTTATATTTATACAGCATAATATTTTTTATGTAATACTTCATAATCACTTTCAAATTTAGGAAGATTAGTAATAATTTCATTATTAATTTTTTTTCTTTCTTCTCTTAATGCTTTAATTTTTGTCATTACGTGTGCATGGTCTTTCTCATGTTTTTTCTTTTTTTCTTCTGGAGTTAATTTGTGTCTTTTTCTATATGATAAAACGACACCTATTAATACTAATAATAACAAAAAGAAACCACAATTCCAAATAATATTATAATAACTACTTCTTTTATCGTGACATTGTTTTAAAGTTTCTCGTAAAAAATATTTGACCCCTGGTTCTGTTAAAGAAGGTGCTGCTACAAAATCCATTAATATAATAAAAGCAAAAAATGAAAAAAATAATACATAAATATTATATAAATGTATTCAGCTGGATTTTCAATTGGAATTTTTATTGGTTTAACAATATTTTACTTTGGATTAAAATTCTTTTTAGTTGACAGAAAAGGACCACCCATGTATACAGGTATGATAACGACAGCATTAGCGTTGACATACATAATGGGTGTAATTGGTTCACAATTAGGAATTAATATTAGCAATACTAAAGAACATTGTCACGGTGTTCCTCAAATAGTAACCTCTATGATTTACACAATTATACCTAATTTTTTTATGCTTGGACTAATAATGGTTGTTCTTAAAATCTTTCCTGGATGGAAAGAACCTTTTTCAAATACAATTGGATATTTAATTGTTAATTTAATGGGATTAGGAGAAACTTTTTCCGAATTATTAAGACCTAAACTAGTAGGTAAAGGTAAAAAAACGGGCGGAGATTTGATTTCTATGATATGTGAAAATAAATCCATCATTATAAATCAAATAACACCAATGAACTATGAACTATTCTTAAATAGAATGGGTAAAGAAGGAGCACTTAAATCAAATTTCAAATCTAAACCAGCTTATAATAAATTATGGATGTTGGTTAATGCTAAAGATGCTATAGCAGAAATGATTTGGTATTTACTTACTGGTGCTTTGGCTATTTCAACAACATTTAATGCGTTACTAGATATTGAATGCGATATACCACCGGCGCAAAGAAAAGCAGCTGCTGCTAAATTTGAAGCAGAAGTTGCTACCAAAGAAAGTGAAAAACCAAAAGAGAAATATTTCACTGTTCATGATTAAAATCTAAATTTAGGAATCGCTAAATAATACAATACAAACAAGTAACTAAAAATAGCCAATATTAAAGCTACTAACCAATTAGGAATTACTGTCTTTTTCTTATAACCAATACCAAATTGTCGTAATGAACCATCCTCATTATAAAGAAAATGAGGTGCTACAAATTGAATACCACAAAATATAATTACAAATATAATAATTGCGACTGATGTTATATTGCGACGAATAAATGATCTATACATAATTAAATTATATATAGATTTGTTTTTATTTATTATTAATTTAATAAGCTTCATCTCCATCTCTGTCTCCATAATCATCATCCTCTGGCATAGCATTAAACATAGCCATCATCTCAGCATTAACACGTTCTCTTTGTACTTGTTCTTCTATTGCTTCCAAACGATATATTTCGCGATTTCTTTCTGTTACCTCATCATTTCTATTTAATCTTAATTCCATCAACATATCATCTTCTATTTCTTGTCTTTCTTTATCATATTGTTCAGCATCATACTCATATAATGCTCGTGTTTGACCTAAACTCCAGTCTCCCAATCGTTGATTCTTTAATATATTTTCTACTTCACGCTCTTCAACTGTCAAATCACCCAATCGTTTTGTTATCTTGTTTTTCTCTTTTTCTTTTGCTTTCAAAACATTCCTTACAATGTCTTCATTATTCAAATTAAACTTCTTTTTTTGTGTTTCCATTAAAGATATATATGTGCCTAATAACTTGGCTATTTTCTTATTTAACTGTTCTTTTTTACCTGCTATAATTTGTTCTCGCACACTATCTTCCATGCCACCATCATCTACTAAACCCAATAACTCAGATTGGTCTTCGCCAATTACTTCAAGACCCATATCTATTGACCTAGTGTATATGTAAAAACTACATAGTAAGTAAAATTTCACCAACTTACTAATAATATTTCCATTGATTATTGTTGATTCTACTGTATTATCATTAAGTATTATGTCTGCGAATAAATTAGTAGCATCTATTAATTGTATTAAATCCTTACTATTTTTTTGGATAAATTCTAAAATAGGAAATAATGTCTTATCTTTGTAAAATTTTTGAAATGCTGATGTTTCACCAAATATTAAATCGCGCACATCTTTTATGTGTCTTTCGCTAATTTTCCAATGTTTCGGAATAGGAACATCTTTATAATCAACACCTTTAATTATCATATTGGGAAATACTTGTAAAATATTTTTAATAAATGTAACATAAAAGGTAAAAATGGTTACACTTGTTTCATCTTCTCTTGTCAAATATATATCTTGACCACGCAATTTCCAATCAGTCATTGTATTAAAAAATCTTTCAACGCCTCTTGTTACATTAAAATTACTCAAATATGTTGTTATTTCTTCTTGAAAATGTTCAATATTTCTATCTAAGAAGGTATCCATAGCATTATAACTATCATCTTCGCCTTGTCTAATTGTATCAAAAGTATCAATTAAAGATTGAAAAGCATCTAATATTTCAGGATTGCATATAACAGGAGTTTTCTTTTGTTTTAATTCTTCTATTTTAATCTCCAATAAACGTCTTTCACTTAAAATAACAGGGTGTAAATTAATATCAACTATATTAGTAGCATTTACAGCATTTAAAATATATCTAAAATTATCTCTATTTATATCAATTCCTTCTTGTCGTAAACGCTCTATTTTATCTTTTATTGAACCTAAACCATTAATTCTCTTCATAATTGGATTATCGCAAATTCTAGCAATTGTTTCATCAAATGGGATATTAAATTCACAAAATCTTAAGAACGAAACAAACATTGTTTCTTCTGAAAACTGTTCCATCGGATTTGCATACCTTAAATGAGTATCTAATGGAGAGAAGATATAATTAATTGTTTCATAATTATCCACAAGTGAGAGTATTCGTTCTAAGTTTTCAACCATATTATTATATCGTCTAATACCACCCTCTTTATCAGCAAAATATAAAAGTGTCTCCCTTATACCCTCATTACAACAAGCATTTTCTAACATAGGTTCATCTGACAAATTTTTAAGTAATGGAGCTTCTTTATTAATAACTCTTTGAATCAATTCTTGAATATGGAATGAAAAAGCAATTATTTTACCACGTAAAGAATTCAATTGAGCAAATTGGCCATCATTACCATTTTGAAGATTTGAAATTAATACACTTTCAAATGTTTTACTAATATTTGCCACTTGTTTCATTCTTACATCAAATAAAGGTGGTAAAAACGTATTCCACTTTACAACATCAAACAATTCAGGTATATCATCAATATCTACTCTTCTCTCCAAATACTGTCTTTTACTTACTAATTTTTGTTGAATTGTTGAATTTTCTAATATTCCAATAACACGTTTCTTTAGTTTTTCCGCATATTTATTTGTTACACTTTCTTCTTTTTTTCTAGTTACTTTTGGTAAAGCAGACCAAGGACGACTACTTTGTCGTAATTTTAACACAACACAAACTAAATAAAGCAATGCTGATGTTTCTCCATCTTCGTCTAATGGAAATCCTATGAATGAACGTACGCATCCAGGAAATGTTTTCTTAGTGATAATAGAAGGTATCATAGTTTGAATAGCAATCAAATAATAAGCTAACGTAAATACCAATAATGTATCATCATGTGCTTTCTCATAAGAAATAATTTTCTTTCCTGTTTTAGCTTGACGCGCTTTTTGTCTCTCCATATATTTTGATTTTGAACCTATATAATGATTGATTTCATTTGTAACCGCTCCTATTACAAAATCATATTGTGACTCAGTTTTAATTCCCAAACTTGTATCTAATGCTGCTAACACTCTGTATATCATTTCTGAATCCGGAGATTGTAATGAAGGCATTTCTTTATAACTCATATCAATTAATACTTCACCTATATCCTTTTCCAAAACTTCACGACTAACAACACGATATCCTGCCTCATCAAATCCTTCACTCTTATCATATTCTATAGTTCGAATAACATAACCACTATGTTTATCTACAATCTTATCTCCATCATCGCTCATCTGACCTCTATCCGCGCAAATTTTTTCTAATACTGATACATATTCTCCTCTTTGAAATGCGAGTGCCAATGATTCAAAAAATGTAGGCAATAACGGTGTATTTGTTTTTGTACAATAAAACCATTCAACATTTTCCGGATCTGTAGGCGAGTAAAAAGCATCTCTACAGAATTTATCTACAAAAGTTAAAATATCTGTTTGTTTTTTAACAAAATCACTTTGTGAAAGAATGTGATCTCTTAAATTAGCATAAGGCGACACAATCACTTCTCTAGCTTGTAATGTATCACTAATTGATAATTTCAATAAATCAGTTTTAATAAATTTATGTATATTGATTAGTTTTAAGGCAGGTAGTATGCTTGTATAATACCTTTGATTCTCTTGTAATGACCTCATTAAATTTTCATATTCCATATTTAATTCTAAGTCAAATTGACTCATAATTTCTTTTGTTAAGTCGCCTTCAACCTTAGTTCGATTAAGTTGAACAGTACCGCATTCTTTATTTATTTGTAAGCAACTCTTTTTAATATTACAAAACATTTCACTATCCGGCGGCAATCCATCTAATTTTGTATCTCGAACCCAAGTATTATCCGCACTTCTTTTATAATAAGCAAAATATAAACCCGATGAGGTTTCAATCAAAGCATAGTCACCTTCTGTTACTCTTCTCTTGCCTTTTGTTAAGGCTTCCGATTCAATAATAGCTTGTTTTTCATTTAGTCCAACATTATCCATTAAATGTTTAAAAATAAAGTCTCTGTAGGAATTATCATCCAAAGCTTCTCTTGAATCTTTATATTCGTCTCCTATATCATAACGTGTAGTATCGTATTTTGAATCGAAATAAACATCTGCCGTATTATCGTCTTCACGTAATTCATCAATGTCAATGTATTTTTTTGCCAATACAAAATTTTTACATTCTGTATTTTCATTTCTAGCTTTTTCTTCGTCCTGAACATTTTCTTTTTGTACGCCTTCAATAATACTCTGAATATCGATAGATTGATATAAATCTTTATCTTGTAAAGCTAATTCTGTGGTAAACAAACGCATATTATCGATTGCTGTCATCGTATTTATCATTTTAACTGTATCAGAATCATTCATAGACAAACCATATAAATCAACAATATTATTTTCATTTCCTTCTTGGTACGGTAATAAACTTAATAAAATACTAAGATTTTCTCTTGGTATGTCGCCATATGAAGATTTTAAAAATTTTTGAATGTCGGTTGTTCTACTAATAAATTCGCGTTTAAATTCCAAAATTTGTTTTTCCATAAATTTCACGATAGTTTCATATTGTTTAAATGTAATATCGTCTGGATAAACTAAGAATGGTTCTAAGTATTGAATGTTTTGAAGATAAGATAATCCATGACCACGTTTTTCAATAAATTTTTTAATCAAATCAAATAAAACTCTGGTTTTTGGAACCATTTTCTTTAAAAATTCTTTATAAGCATTTTCTCCTCTGTCACCATATCCTTCTTCTTCTAAAAATCGAATAGCTTTATATCCTTCTAGAAAAGTATCCGCAGTGTATTTTGGTCCTTCATCACTTGTTTCTGTTATTGTTTCTTGGATTACACTTGTGTTTCTTTTTAAGATAGAAAAATAGTTAAACATAACTTTATTTAATTGTGCTTTTAATAAGATGGACGAAGTAGGTAAATTAATTCTGGAATACACCAATGCTGGCTCAGGTAATGTAAGGAATCCTGTAATATTCATTTTATCATTACTTGAAAATGGTACTCTAGAGGCTGTTTGTAATGTTTTCTTCAAATCGCTAGACGTTAAATGACTAAGACTTTCATCATAACCAGTTAAAACAAAACGACATCTAACAGGTAATTCATTTTGTGCCGCAGTTGTGTAAAAATCTTCTAAGTTGTCGATAACTGCTAAAATATTAGATTCTACAGATTTTTCAGTTATAACATTTGATTTATCTAATGGAAAAGTAAATGGTGTAAGAAGTTCTTGTAAATTACGCATCAAATAAAAATATTTGTTTTGTCCATCAGGAACTCTATTATGTTTATATTCATCAACTAATCTTCTATATTCAATCTGTGTTTCAGCTAACGTAAGAGATATGAAATCATCATTATCATCTTCATCGTCAACATTAATATTATATAGTTTTTTTCGATTTTTCACAATTGGTAATATCCAATACAACTTTTTATTTAATTGTTCTAATCTCTCCACGAGAGGTTTATATTGGGCTGTTCTTATGACTGGATTGTCTGTACCATCTTCATCTATGAAAGAAAACATATTTTTTAATTGTTTGAATCGTTCAATCATGTTATGAATTTTATTTAATACAACAGGTGTTCTTTGAGCTGTGGGGATAGAAGATAACAAATCATCTAACAAATCGTTTGTTTGAGTCTGCATACCAAACCTTTTTTCCGTTTCTTTTACAGGAACTAATTCTGTAATTGCTTCTAATTCTTCTCCAAAAGAAACAGCATCAGCATCTAACAAAACTTGTTTTAAGTTTGCCTTAACATCAAGGACCGGTTGAATATCCATTAAATCTTCTTCATGAGTATCTGTTTCATCTTCTTTTTCAGGTGAAATTTCTAAATCTGGAATTTCTGCTTTTTGAGCGGGTGGTTCAAAAGCTCGAATGTTTTCAATTGGTAAATCCAAAGGAATTCCTTTATAACCAAAATCAATGTAAATTTTCTTATTATCTCCATAGGTTGTAATTTCAATCATATCTTCTTCTAAATCCGTAATTTGACCATTAACAGTTAATGGTACTTCTCCTCCAAATTGAATACTTATCCAAGCTCCGGTAGTTAACCCATTTTGTCTAGCATACCCAATTTCTTCTGGACGACTTAAAATCTCTATACTTTGAATACTTTCATCAGTGAAATTGCCTTCTAGTATATCTAATACATATTCTGCTAATGTATCGGGGTCAACAATAGTGGCTCTGTTTTTATCTAAATAATCAATGTAAAATGTTTTTCCATCTAAGTCACTATTATCGGGGGCATTCATTTTAATAATATCTCCTAATTCTAAATAAAATTCTTCTTGTTGTTCTTCTGTAGACATTACCTTATAATTATAGTAGAAATTATCTCAAGGAACGAAAAAGTCATTTAAATCTAATTAAAGAGAAATATCTTTACTATATAAATCATGGCATCCTTATCCTTCGACCTAGCTAATTTTATTGACTTGGCACAATTGCCAACCGTTCCAAAAGGATTATTTACAAAAAAAATTGCTGTTTCATATGATGAAGAATCTCAAGAGAAAACAGACTGGTATTTTATTCAGTATATAAAACATTTACTTTGCCAGCCTACCTATAAAACACACGGTTTATTTCGTTCTGTTTTGACAGATGGTAAAAAGATACATGTGTATTCGCCTCCCAAATCACTTCCTTTTGCTATGATGAAAGATGAAAATTATGATGATTATGAATTGGAAGAATTGGTAGAAGGTACGATGATCAATTTGTTTTGGAACAATTATTTAAATGATTGGGAATTGGCTACAAAAGGGAGTATAGGTGGCAGGTATTCATTTTATCAAGATAATAAGAAAACGTTTCGAACAATGTTTTTGGAAGCTTTAAATTATCAACATATGGAATTGGAAAATTTAAATAAAGATTTATGTTATTCCTTTATTGTACAGCATCCGGAAAATAGGATAGTGATACCTTTTAAAAATCCTAGAATTGTTTTGGCAGCAGTTTATAAAATAGAAGGAACTAAGATTACAGTATTAGATAAAAGAACATGTAATGTTCCAAATGTTATATTGCCTAAAACATTATCTCAATATACAGATTATAAAGGACAAAATTGGGATGACCTACAATCTTATTTTAATCAAATGAATTTAGATTACCGTGTTGTAGGTGTTAATATTTATAATCCCAAAACAGGGTTTCGTAGTAAATTAAGAAATCCAACGTATGAACATGTGCGTCGTCTGAAAGGAAATAGTCCTAAGATACAATTCCAGTACTATTCGTTAAGACAAGTTGGAAAAGTCCATGAATTTCTCCAATATTATAATGAGTTTAGACCAAAGTTTACACAATTAAGAAACGATTTACATAAATGGACTGACCAATTGTGGAAAAATTATGTTAGTTGTTATGTTAAAAAAGAAAAACCATTGTTGGAGTTTCCTAAAAAATTTAGGGCGCATATGTTTAATTTACATCAAATTTATTTGAATGATTTGAGGGAATTAGGACATTACATATCAAGACAAATTGTTATCAAATATGTAAATGCTTTAGAGCCAGCTAAGTTAATGTATGCTGTAAATTATGATTTGCGTTGTCATGAAATAGATGAAAAAAAAGCTAGCGTGAAAACAGAGAACTAACTGTGGAATATTCTTTTTTTCGGTAATTTTTTTTATTATACAAACTAAACAAATTATATTTAGAAATAGGAAATGTTTTTATTATTTCTGAATGGGTGGGATATGTTGGATCTTTGAAACCGGGATAATCTTCTGGGTTTTCCCAACATGTATCAATAGTGGCACCATTATTATTATTACCAACAATTAAGATACCCGATTTATAATTTCTTATATTTGACTTATGTTCATGAACTATAACTATATCTTGACAAGGATTATAAAATTTTACCTTTATCCTTTCCATAAAAATTTTGAAAATATGTTCACTCCCGGGTATATTTTGAACATGGTTTATATTTCCGGTGACAAATTTTGGAGATTTAAAAATAAAACTATCATAACTTCCACAGTGGTCATGCGACATTTTACGTGAGACAAATTCACAATATTTAGGATTGAAGAAATTAATCTCTGGACTACTCATATCGTATTCATGTCTAGTTAATGAGTAACAAATATTAGGATGTTCTTTTAAAATTTTAATTAGTTCTTGATCGCATTTTTTTAACCATATATCAGCATTACTTATCATACATATTTCTCCCTGCATTTGATTAGCGAGTTTTAGATAATTAGCATAAGTTGGTTGTTTATTTAATAAAATTAATTGTATTTTTCCCTTTGGGTTAATTTTTTCTTTTAAAAAATCAATATCTTCTTTTTTTTCTATAAATAAATAAATTTTTTTAATATATTTAGAATTAATATTGTTTTTTAAACAAGTTAGTAATTCATTTTGTCTTTCAACTTGTTTTGGAATAAAAAATGATGTTATTAAATTAATCATTAATATACTATGTTAATGTTTAATTTCAGCTAAATTAACTAAATTCAGTCATAATATTTGTTAAAATTTCAATAGCATTGTTACAAGCAAATCGAATATTTGACACTACAACTTCATTATATCCATCATTCCCATCTCTTTCTATCATACCCATCCTTATTACACTATCTTCATCGTGTGGATGATTTTTTCTAAATCCGACATATGTTAGATTTTTCTCTGTTTCTCCTTGATAATTATTTTTATGAAGCATATATTCAATAATTTTTCCCACAGTATAACCGGTATTAATAAGTTTAATATCAAAAGAATTAGGAATAGTAGAAATAGATTTTTCAATGATGCCTGCGTCTTCGATAGTATCGTGAATGCTTGTTAGCTTTTGAATAAGAATTTCACATGCTTTCTGTACCAATTCTTCATTTGTATAAACACCAATGGTTTCTAGCTTAAAATCAAAACTATCTTTTTTGAAATATCTCAATCCTTCATGGTTGTACCAATTTTGTTGTAGTAGTGCTAAAACATCTGGATCAGCTTTTTCCTCTGCTGAGATCTCAGCCAATTTATTTTGCCAAATTTGGTCTTGTTTCATTTTGTCTACAGTAAATTTATAAGCGCATGTTGAAGCTACATTAAATGTTCCATCTTCGCTTGCGGTATGTAGTGACATTTTTGCGCTAATAGATAATTCTTCACCGGGTGCTATAGTAGATACTTTAGGTCGTAGTCTAGCAAAGACAATATAATCACCTGTGATAGGACAAGGTGGGAAGATTTTTCTAACAGCGCTTTCTTGAAGATATTTTCCTGAAGATATATTTTTAATTTTAAAATGCTCAGTTGTAACATCAATAGTATTTTCTGATTCATTTTTCATATTGATTTCTACTACTAGTTCTTTGTATGGCAATGACGCATCTGAGATATGAATAGGAATACAAGAGAGACGTTGTTTAAGAACTTCGTTATTTAGTCTTGTAGTGTTAGTATGAATATCAGCGTCATTTTGATCATGTGGAAAACAGTGAAAGACCAAAGTAGGAATATCGGAAAGAATGGTACGCCTAATTCCGTTGATAAATGAAACATTAATACCTTCAATTGTGAAGTCTAAAATTCCATTTTCTTCACCCTTAAATGAAAGCAAAGTACTATTTTTCGATTGCTCTTGTGTGGCGGTGGCTTGCATGATTTACTTATACATAAAGAATATATTATTATATCAATTTTTTTGTGTTATATATCTATTTTTCAATTACTTTTATAATATTAGATGAGTTCGGTCTTATATTATAGTAAATTTTGTAATCATTGTAAAGAACTAATAACAAGAATAGCCAAAACAAAGACAAAGAATGAGATACATTTTGTTTGTATTGATAATCGTGAAAGACACGGAGACGGTACAACTAATATTATTCTAGAAAATGGACAGAGGTTATTATTACCTCCAAATATTAAAACAGTTCCCTCTATTTTATTATTACATCACGGAAATCGTGTTTTAGAAGGTATTAAGGAGATTCTTCATTATCTAAAACCTGGTGAAGAAACTATAATGAATCAAGCTACAAATCATAATGGAGAACCTCAAGCTTTTTCATTTTGTGAAATGGGAAGTAGTTTATCTGATAATTATTCTTATTTAGATATGTCAGCGGAAGATTTATCCGCAAAAGGAAATGGAGGTTTAAGACAAATGCATAGTTACTGTACCATTAATCAAAGTGACTCCATAGCCACACCACCTGACGATTACGAACCGGATAAAGTTGGTGCTGTAGATTTAGGAAAATTACAAATGCAACGTGCGAATGATGTTAGACAAAAACGTTAATAATTATTTAAAAAAATCATTATATGATACATATAATTATCATGAGTATATTAAAAGCTTTTACTGGACACTTAATGGAATTTGCCAAAGAAATTAAACGGGTTTTTCCCGAGGATGCTGATTTACGCACCGGGTATATTTTTTTAGAAGGATTAGTTAAAATAAATCCCAAATCTGTTATTCTTGGTTGGAAAGAATGTGTCAATGATCTTTATAAAGATGAAATTTTGGCTGGAAATTTAGACTATTTTATTAATAAAGATTACAATAAAGATTTAGAAGGTTCTCAAAATAAAGGCAAACTTTTAAAAACCATTGATTCATTTCGAGAAAAGGTAAAAAACATGGGAGATGAAAATAAAGAAAAATCAATGAAATACCTTCAGAATTTAACGAAATTGTGTAATATGTATTTTCAAAATAAATAAGAGTTTAGTTTCACTTAAATAATTTGTTTGATTTAGATATATAATGTCTGAATCAAATACTGAAATTCCAAAAGAATTTTGCAAAGTAAGCAAAGATTTCATTACTGATATTTTAACCACATTTCCAGAATACAAAGAATCTTTACATGAAGGATTAATTGATATTTTACAAGAAAATAATGATACCGCAAAAGTAAGAGAAGTGTTTGATTATGTGAAAGATATTTATCCAGAGAGATTTTTTGATTTGCTTTACCAAAATCAAGAGATTTTCACAGATGAAAGTATTAATACAAAATTCTTACCAAATATAGAATTTGCTGAATTATGGAAACAAGATATTTCAGATAAAACAAAACTTGTTATCTGGAAATATCTTCAATTACTTTTATTTGCTGTAGTTAATAATGAATCAGATGGTAAATCGTTTGGTGATACAGCAAAGTTATTTGAGGCTATAAATGAAGATGAACTAAAAAATAAATTAGAGGAAACAATGGAACAAATGGCAAATATATTTGATATGAGCGGAGACACACCTTTCACATCTGATATTTCTAATATTAATCCAAGTGATTTGCCTAATCCTGAAGAATTACATAGTCATATTAACGTAATGTTACAAGGTAATTTAGGTAAATTAGCAGGAGAAATTACTGAAGAAACAATGAAAGAATTAAATACTGACGTAT
>Ga0114925_10000576_pt1 | contig 16644 bp, 11 predicted proteins | sample SumtaG_2_FD_87287 | JGI IMG/M metagenome (GOLD analysis project Ga0114925, IMG submission 87287) | Deep subsurface microbial communities from Indian Ocean to uncover new lineages of life (NeLLi) - Sumatra_00607 metaG | ecosystem: Environmental > Aquatic > Marine > Oceanic > Sediment | place... | reverse complement strand
TTCCAGCTTCAAGCCCGACAGATATTGCAATCCCAGCAATAATCAGGAATGTACGCCATCTATGTCGGGTAACATTACGTAATGAAAGTGATAGTAGCATATAAAATCGTTCCGTTTACAGTTCGCATGTATGATCTTTATTCAGGATCAAATCATTTGATATCTCATTAATACTGTATTATAAATCAATTATATTATCATTCCAAGTTCTGCATTGATATTCAAACTCCAAAATCCTATTCATATGAATGAATCCTAAAATTCATTTCCAATATTCAGCAGGATTTATTATTTAAGAATGGTTAGCTGATTCATTAAAATAACTAACTAATCACGATCATTTTTAAATTTCGATACATGCAAAATCTAAGTATCGTATGATACCGTAATGAATACTTATAATCATCAAAAAAGAATACTTTTCAGATTGAACGATTACTAATTGTATTCGTCATTTTTTCTGATTCTGTGAACAATAAAGCTTGTATAAACTTATAATTGCTTGTTTTACTATACTAATATTAAAGATCCTAGTCCTAGTAGGCAGAGAGCTGCGCCAATGTCCTCTTGCATATTCCCAAATTCAAAAAATTTCAATTTAAAAGAAAATTTTTCACTACTATCTTTTAAAGCTTCTATTCTATTTTCATAAGCTTTATAGCTCTTTTTCGCTGATGTCCGTGAAGTATCTTTCCACCCACCCATTATAAAATATACCCCTGAAACCATAAAAGTTGCTAGACCCCATGTAGTTGATAAATCAAAAGTCTGATAAATTGTCGCAATTCGAGATAATATGGAAGGAGATGCTTTTATTGTTACAAAGTACTGTTTAGCTGGTGGTAGTTCACATTCGTATTTATCTGAAATTAAATAAGCTTGGTTTTTTTAAGTCGTTCTCAGAGAACTTCTTGATATTACTCACTTCTGAGATTAATTATTCGCTTGTTAAACTTTAGATTAAAAGAGAAATTGAAAGCAAACAGATTAGAGCTGCAATGTTTTCATAATTCTTACCAAATTGAAAAAAACCCAATTTCTGTACGATGTCTTATTTGTGATCTTGGTTCAATTTATCAAACGAATGTGAGTCCCAATCGTGCCAAGCAATTTTCATCTTTTGTTGACTGTATCCTTCACCTTTTATCGAATGGGAAATTGGTACATTCATAGAACGACGACTTGCAATTTCAGAACTAACAATAGATATTACTAAGGACAATATGCCCCAAAAAAGGATGATACCAACATTAATACTAGCTTGAATCGGAATTGAAAAACTTATATACCAAACAATTAATTCTGATCCTATTAAACCATTTATAACTCCAAAAATGACCCCAGTTGTTCCAAGGAGGGTCGATTCTGCGGAATAAATTGCTATAACATTCATCTCTGTTAACCCCATTGATCGCATGACCCCTATTTCTCTTTTCATCTTCAAAATTGACATAAAAATGTTCAAAAACTGGGCTAGACTTGCTAAAATAAATGTAAAAGCAATGAGAATCTGAAAGAAGGCAATTTGAAACGACAGTGAATTTTTAATACCCTTTGCATAAAAATCGATTGGAATTACTTCACTCAAAGATGGATACATTTCTATAATCTGGAGTGTAACAATATTCACAGGCTCACTATCAGATTTTATTTCCATTATAAACCAATTAGCAGTATCATTCGTCCAAAAATCCTGATACAACGCATTTGAAATATATAGATATTGGCCATGTTTTAAAAATGGATTACTTCTCGTAATCCCAGTTATCTTAACGTTAATACTTGAATTAGAAGATATCATGAAAGATAAATTCTCACCAATTCTTGCGCCAATCCTACTCAAAAGCAAGTCACTGATTATTGCCCCCTTTTCAGTCGCATTCAGTAATGTGCGAATATTAGGCTTTGCTGGGTTTAATATAGTCTCATTGAGGAAATAATCAAAGGAATCAGGGTCTACTCCAAAAACATATCCATCTGCATTGCCAATCTTAGTTTTTTGTTGTTGCATAAAGTCAGCTCTTGCTATATTGGAATTATTCGCTACTAAATCATCAACAAAAGATAAAGAAACTTGGGCGTCATCTTTTGTTTCTGCAATAATATCAATGCGTCCGTAAAGACCTGCATAATAAGAAGGAACTGATTCAATAATAGCAGTAGATGAAAAATTCATCATAAGAATAAATGAGAGAGCCAGAGCTGTTACCATAATCGTGATAGTTGATTTTTGCGAGTTTCTTTCGAGGTTTCTTGTAGATATTGTTCTAGGCACGGTTCTATGCCAGAACATTATTTTCCTTCCTATTGTTGGTAGAAAATGCAATAGACCAATTTCTAGAAGAAAAATTCCTAAGAAAATCGACCAAATAACAAAGAAATGCCAGGAATATATATTGAACGTTAAGAAGCTGCTGGGACCCACTGATTCAATTGTTATAAAACCAGCCAAGATTAATAAAGTACCTATTATTAAACAATAGAACCAATATCTTCTTTTCGTCTTGCTTATTCTTTCCACTTTCCAATGAATATTCTGAACAACAGGGAGGGATTTTGCTTTGTAAATAGGATATATACCAGCCAACAGAGCACTGAAAATTCCGATAACGTACGAAATAAATATGGTAAGCGGTATAATCGTCACTGTTTTCATACCAATACTCGGAAAATAAAGATCCAAGAATAGAACAGAAATCATCGAAAAAACTATTCCTATAATAATACCGAAAAAACTCGCTATTCCACCGTAAATTAATAGCTCTATACTAATAAAATACACAATCTGACGTGTAGATGATCCTACTGCCCTTAATATTCCAAATTCCTTGTTACGTTCTCTTAAGTTGATCAAAATAACATTTGTAATGAATAAGAATGCCACAATAAATGAAGCAATGATTACTAGTTTCATTGCGGTTTGATAAGATTGAATAGCTAATATATCAGTTTCTTTAATCGGTTTTTCTCGATAAACCTCATAATCAATCCCTAAAGAATTCTTGATTTCTTCAGACACACTATTTATATTGATAAAATTTTTAACCATCACAGCTAAGTGATAGTTTATATGTTCTTCAAGAGTAAACAAAGAAATCAAATAATCCAAATCGATCAGAATGAAAAAATAGCCGATATAATTACCATATTGTGATGTGTCATCCAATACTCCGCTAAGAGTTACGTTACCCCCCCCAAAATCGAATTGTGTGATATTTGGAAGTGAAAATTTGTCACCAATGTCTATTTTGAGTACCTTAGCAATTGATTCTGAAATTATAACATCAGTAGGTTCTAGTAAAAGATTCCCCTTAACTAGTTGTAAATCAATATAGTCTGGATGGGACTCAGATTTCATGCCATAGAGAACAATATTATTAGAGATATCCTCTAATCCCGAAGAATTCTTTAAAACAGTAAAAGTTACAACTGGACTAACTTTTTTAACACCTTTTATGGATCTTACATCCTCAGCTAAGTTTTTTATATCTTCAATTGATGAATTTAACTTCGGATGAATAGTAATATCAGTATAATTGTCTCCACGACGGCGTTCAATGAAATCTGCATTAAGAGAATCAATAGTAATCGCTGTTCCAGTTTCTAGTGCCACAGAAATCGTTATTGCTATAATGATTAAGAGCGAACGAAATCTAGTACATGTTATGTTTCGCCAAGGGAGTGTTAATGACATCAAAATTCCACTATTATTTATTTAACGAATTAATAAGAATAAAAATACACTTCTTTTTAGTTAATAATGTCAGTATTTCAAATAGTGCAACAGTTATTAAAGCAGAGAGCATTAGAATCTTTTTCTCCGACAAGCCAGCTGTTATTGTCAATTATATATTTAGTTTTTTCTTGAAATATTCCAAATTCTTTTTAAAATATAGGATTATAAGAGTTTAAACGGATTTTGGATATTATACCTCTGAATCGTTAATTTATTTTTATGAGAAATGCTGTAAAAATTTCTCTCAAATCGCTTGGGGTTGTTAACAGTCAACTAAGTAATAGGACAGTGATAGACAAATAGGAACAAATTACAGGGACAAATCGAACAGATAGCTATATCCTAAATGTCTATAAAGAAAGGAAAGGTAGATAAGAAGAAAGTCAAGTTTATAGCTGAGTGCATAAAGAAGAAAATGATGAAACACCGAGTATGGACAGAAACAGTCCTTCAAATGCTTATAATACCTCAGTATTACTAAAAGGAGTAATTAAACTGACTTTTCTCTTAAGCTTTCTCGTATAAGTTCAATTCATCCCAATCATCTCAATCCAGTGGATTTAAGTATGGATTCCTGGGAGTATAAGTCTAATTGCGATGAAGATGTTTCTAGTTGAAAAGCGATAATTTGGAATTATTGTGTTTACAATTGTGATTAAGATTGTTACACAAACCAGAAGGTAATATAGAAATTTAGTTAAATTGATAAGCTTGAAATCAAAACTGCTATTGCAAGTAAGCTTATAGCTGCACCGATATCTTCTTGAAATGTACCGAACTGAAATAAACCTAAATCGAACTTGAATCTCTCATCTCTAGCCTGTGTAACTTCAATTTTTTTCATATATCTCTCATAACTCTTCCTAGCAGAGGTTTTTGATAAATCACTGCATCCTGCGATAAGAAAATATATACCAGATATGAGCAGGATTGCAGTACCCCAAACTCCACGAAAATCATAATCAAATAAAAGAAAAAAAATTACAGACGGAATAAAAGAAAATAGTAATCCCATACCAAGCTTTCCTAAGAAACCAGCGAAAGAAGCTTGTCCTAACTGGGGATAGGTTGTAAGAGAAGTATTAGTTTCCGAATCCCAGTAATCAAATTTCTTCTTAGTATTGGATTTTCTCTTTTTTTTCTCTGTATGATTACTTTGGGAGTCATTCATTAATCGAACCTAACATTAAAATTGTGTTTACAGCTGGCCAATATATTGAAATTGTTGTCGGATTACAATTCTAGCCATTCACCAAGCTTCTACTGGATAGTGACAAGCCACTAGGTGACCTGGAGAGATTTCCATCAATGGAGGTTCGATATCTTCACATTTCTTTTTGGCATAAATACATCTGGATCCAAATCTACATCCTGGAGGAGGATTCAAAGGACTTGCCACATCACCAAGAAGAAGGATTCGTTTTCTTTTCAGAGTAGGATCGGGAATGGGAATTGCTGAAATTAGTGCTTCTGTATAAGGATGTCTAGGATTCTTAACGAATTGTTCGGCTGGTGCAAGTTCTACTATCTTCCCTAAGTACATCACAGCAATACGATCACTGATATGTCTAACAACACTTAGATCATGAGCTATAAAAAGATAAGTAAGATTGAAGCTCTTTTTAATATCTTTAAGCAAGTTAAGGATTTGAGCTTGAACCGCTACGTCTAAAGCAGAAACTGGTTCATCAGCAATTATTAATTGGGGTTCAACTGCTAGTGCTCTAGCAATTCCTACACGCTGACGCTGCCCACCGCTAAATTCGTGAGCGTATCTTAAGGCATGATAGTCCTCTAACCCGCACAAATTGAGGAGTTTTACTACTCGTTCCCGTCGTTCACTTTTTGACATACCTCTATTGTGAATTACATATGCTTCCCCAATAATTTCACTAACTGTCAGTCGTGGGTTCAAAGAAAGATAAGGATCTTGAAAAATTAGTTGTGCTTGTTTACGAAACCAAAGCTCCTTTTGTCTACCTTTCATTTTAAATATTTTGGTTCCATCGAAAGTAACATCACCACTAGTCGGCGAAAGTAAATTGAGGATAACTCGACCAAAGGTAGTTTTCCCGCAACCAGATTCTCCAACTAATCCAAATATTTCCCCTTTGTGAATATTGACGGATACACCATCCACCGCTCTAATATGTCCAATCAAAGTATTACGCAGGATTCCTTTATGAAATACAGGAAACAATTTCGTTAAATCATGGGTTTCTAGAATATTTTCGTGTGTTGTCATTTTGGACTCACTACTTTGCTAAATTAATTTCTTTGTGGAAATGACACGCGATTTTATGTTCTGGGGTCCACTCATCCAACGTGGGAACTTCCTCTGAACATTTAACTTTGGCATAAGGACACCTAGGATGAAACCTACAGCCTTCTGGTGGATCAATTAAGTCAGGTACGCTTCCAGGTAATGTTTGTAGTCTTTGTACCGACATATCGAGCCGTGGAATTGCAGCCATTAAAGCCTGAGTATATGGATGTCGCGGATCCTTGAAAATTGTTTCAACAGAACCTATCTCTATTAAATAACCACCATACATAACACCAACCCGCTGACAATTTTCAGCGATAATACCAAGGTTGTGAGTAATTAATAGAACAGACAAATCAAACTTCTTTTGTAAGTCATTGAGAATCGTAAGGATCTGTGCTTGGATCGTAACATCTAGTGCTGTTGTTGGTTCGTCTGCAATAAGCAAGCTTGGGCTACAGGACAGTGCTCTGCCAATCATTATCCGTTGTCTCATACCACCACTAAACTGATGAGGATAATCATCTACACGTTCCTTGGCAAGGGGTATCCCAACTTCTTTCATCATTTGGATCGCTTTTTCTTTGGAAACGTCCTTTTTCACACCCTGATGTAATCTGATAACCTCTGCTATCTGTTCTCCTACCGTGAAAACTGGATTAAGCGACGAAAGTGGATCCTGAAAAATCATTGAAATGTCTGCTCCACGGATTTTTCTAATTTCCTTACCTTTCAGCTTTAAAAGGTCTTTACCTTTAAAAATTATTTCTCCTGTTTCAATGATTCCTGGAAATCGTACAAGACTCAGACAAGAAAGTGCTGTTACCGTTTTACCACAACCACTCTCACCTACTAATCCGAAAATCTCTCCTTTATATATGTTGAACGAAACTGATTCAACTGCTTTGACGATGCCAAGTTCAGTATAAAAATAAGTTGTTAAATTTTTAACTTCAAGTAAAATATTATTTGTTTCTTTGATTTTCTCAATCGTGCTTTCACTAATGCTTTCTTCTTGTGTGGTCAATTCTTGTTGCTCCAACTCTATATTTTTCTAATTATTTGTTGAATCTTATCATCGCAATCGGGGATCAAAAGAATCACGTAATCCATCACCTAGCAGGTTAAATGCCATAACTGCGATTACAATGAGAATTGCTGGGAAAAACACTGGCCACCAAGCCACTGCTGCGATCTCAAATCCATCATTAAGTTCACGTCCCCAGCTGGCAAGAGATTCGTCTGTGAAACCCAGAAACGCTAAGCCGGCCTCTGCGAGTATGTTAACAGCTAAAGCTAATGTCACAACGACTATCACCGGAGCTAGAACATTAGGAAGGATGTGAACGATCATTATCCTTCTATCCGAAGCTCCTAGGGCACGTGCTGCTTCTACATAGTCCATTTCACGAATCTGAAGGATATTCGCACGAATTAGACGGGTGATACCCATCCAACCGAAAATACCAAGACCAAAGGTAACTGCTATAAGAATAACTTGGGTACCTATCCCAAGACGATTAATCAGGTTGTCCACCCATTGTGTGCCTTGTATTAATACAATCACAAGAATCATTGTAAAATAGAAAGGTAAGGTCAAAAAGATATCTGTCATTCTCATGATGACTTCGTCAGTTCTTCCACGGTAATATCCTGAAATTAAACCGAGTGGAATACCTAAAATTAGTGAGATTATAATGGCTCCAATAGAAATGATGAGCGAAACTCGTGTGCCGTGTATTATCTTGGAGAATAAGTCTTGTGACCTATAATTTGTTCCCATCAAATGGACATGAGAGAAATATATTCCACCAATAAGTTTTATATTGTCCAGTAGTATGTCTGAACCGTCACCTTTCGTAAAAATAATTTCCTCAGGATTTCGGGCTGAAAGCTCAATCACCTGATGTCTCCAAGTATTGTTCAGATTGATAGAAATTGAAGTTTCTTCGTCTTGTTTATTAGCTCCATAAGATATAATGATGGTAAGTGTGGTTGAATTAGTACCATCCAAGTAGGTATCAAATTCTAATTCATTGAAGAAAAGATCTTCTCCTGAAGAAATATCATATGAAAGGTAATTTTCCACTGTACCACAGCGAACCGCCCAAGAACCAGAAGAACTATTGATTCCCTGTTCTGTGAGGTTTACTCGATTCCAATTATTATATGTCCATAGAGAAAAACCAAAAGCTGTTTCAAAACCTCCATCTTGAATATTGATACGAGACATTTGGTCATAATAGATAGCACCTTTATAAGTACCTGGGGGTTGATAAAATGGTGAATAATTTGTTTCAAGTGCTAGGGGTTCGAGTGGGTCAAAAGGGGCTATATAGTCTGCAAAGATTGCAAGGAAAAAGATAAAAAGTGTAAGCGTCAAACCGATGAGACCTGCTCTGTTTCTTCTGAATCGTCTGAATGCTATGGCAAGTTGACTACCTGATAATTCTTCAGCTTTCTTGTATTTCTTTTTCCTCGTTTTCTTTTTTCTTCTTTCCGATCGTGATTTGAACACTTCTAATTCACCACCATTTTTTTGATTACATTATCAGAGATAAACCCTCGGATCAATAACTGAATATATTATGTCTGTGAGGAGGTTCGCGATCAAGATTAAAATCGCTGTTACCATGATTAAACCCATAACAACAGGGTAATCATATGCTAAAATCATACGCACCCCAAATTCACCAAGACCCGGCCAACCTAGGGTTGTTTCGGTGAGAGGCGCTCCACCTAACAATCCTCCAATACTTAATCCTACAAAGGTTATCAAAGGAATCATTACGTTTCTAATAGCATGTTTGTATATTATTGTTCTTTCTGAAAAGCCATATGCTTGCGCAGATAAGATGTAGTCTTGTTGGAGAATTTCAAGAAGTCCAGACCTTACTAATCGAGTATATAGTGCGAGCGAAACTAATGTGACAACAACTAGTGGAATGATCAAATGCCAGAGTAAATCCCACAACTCCCAAGATATAATATCCTTGATAAAAGTATCAATGTACATATGAGCATATACAAGAGTGGAACGTTCAGCAATTACATAATCTATTGAATAACCCCCAGGAGGAAGTATAGGTATGTAGTAAGAAAATATTATGATTATTATCAAAATTACTAGGAAGATGGGGACAGAGAGTCCAATAGACACAAAAATCGCGATGATATTATCAGTCCATGAGTACTGTCTTAATGCAGCAGCAATTCCGATTGGTATAGAAATTAGGAGTGCAAGTAAAAGGGGAATAAGGGAAATTTGTAAGGTGGGTATAATTCTAATGGCGATCTGATCTGCTACTTGTCGGCCACCTATGATTGAGGTCCCCATATCTCCCATAATTAAGTGAAAAAACCAGTTAAACCACTGAGCCTGCGGTGGAAGATCAAGACCAAAAATTCGTGTTAGTTGCATATATATCTCCTCCCTGCGTTTTCCTGTATACCCAGCCAGTATTAAATCCACTGGGTTTCCTGTCGAGAGCATTAAAGTATAGCTGATAATTGAAATTCCTACGAACATCGGAATCATTGCTAAGAGTCGTCTTCCTGCGTAGCGAAAAACCCGATCATCAAAGAAAGGTTTTAAAGCATGCGGCATATATACAAGGACCGAGATTATCACAGTTAATAAGAGAAACGAGATTAGAATCGAAAATAACATGATCTCTAGATTATAGATGCTTAAAAACCATTCACTTTCAGTCAACCCAAGTGCCCATTGAACAAATAACAAAATAAATAAGGCTACGACTGATCTAAATAGCCACTTGCTTAACTGATAACCTCTTCCGACTATTTTTGGGGGGCCAGCTTCCAAGATTTCCTTATATTCAGTACTCAATATCTGAGTCGACGGTAGTCTCAAAGCCAATCTCAGGAAATAAATGCTACAAATTAAGATAATAAGGGGGTAAAAGAATATTACATCATCAATATAAAAGTTAAGGAGGTGAGTAATTAAAATAGATGGAAATGGAAGATCTTCAATAGTATCGTAAATTCCATCACTTCCTGAGATAACCATCCATCCTGGGATACGTTCCACGTATCCAGGTTGGTATAAAGTAAATACAAAATAAGAAAGTAAAAGTGAAACTACTCCTGCAATCAGCAGAGTTGAAGACTTTTCTACTGGAAGAGTCCACTTTCTAAACTTCAAGCTGGATTGTTTAATCCTCAGAATAATACCTAGAAGAAAAATTACGACCCCGCTGATAATAATTAAGATTGTAGGTAGTAAAGTAATGCTAATTAATGTGTAAAGTCTAATTAATATGATTTCATAGTAATACACAAAGAATAAAAGGATATCGAAACCATTAAAGGAAAATGCTGTAAGGAGAATAAGGAGCCCTCCGAATATAAGTATTTCTCTTGACTTAATCGTAATGTGTGAACTAATTTGAAGTTGCCAATCCTTTGAAAAACCTAAAAAACCTAATAATAATAATAATAATGAGAGAATGAGTAGTACGATAAAAACATAATATGCAGATATACTTATCCCTAGCAATCCTATCCTAGATGACAATGTCCAGCTGCTTGGGGATAGAAAACCCCATATGCCTGCAATAACTGTTAAGAGTATCGTTAAAAAGAATTTTTTGGGGGAAAAATTATACCTTATTTCTTCATGAGCCAATTTATTTAACCTCAAATAGTCTATTGTAATTTGTAGTTATCCTAAAAAATATTCGTTCCAACGTAGCTTCTCTATTACCATCTTAGACAATACAGCGTAGCCTCTCTATTACCATTTTAAATATTACGTTATCTGAAAAAAAGTGAAAATTCCACAAGTGTTACTAGATCATTTTATTTGTTCTAATCGTACGGGAGTATTATCTACCCTCCATGATCGCTACAATTTCTAATTGGGGTAGAAACCCCTTTTCCATGCAAATCGAGATCTCGAGCTTAGATTGCTATTATATTCTTCCCCAAAGGATCGCGTGCTCTTCTCTGTCGTCATTAATGGTACATTCCTTATCGTGTGTTATTTCAGCTATGCTCTTGATGATTTCAAAGGTTATGATTCCCTAGCTTTGCTTAAAAAATTTTTTTTTGTGAGATTTCACCTAAATTGTTGGTCAGGAAGAGAGGGGGAAAAAAAGGCCATAACAAGGACAGAATAGTTAGATAAGGCAATAGTAAACTATGGGGAGAAGAGGAAGACAATAATAACAAGAAAAAAGTTTAAATACTATAACAATCCATCTAGTAAATACAGTGTCATGTACAGCAAATTTACAAATGCAATTAGGGCCACAGTTGCATGAAACACAGTACGAATGGCCTCAATCGAATTTGGGACTGGGAATTACTGTAGAATGTCCCTATTGCGGAGGAAAAATAGAAATAATAGGAGGATGGAGTCACACTGCTGAATTTTTCGAATCTTCACCCAAGATCATTTAATTCCTTCACTCACTATAATTTGCTCTATTTAACCAAATTTAACCCTAGTTGTCACTACTGAACAGGAAGTGAGGGGAAGAGCGAATGAGCCCGTTGCTCCCTGCTGTTGAAGAGCTATCCATGCTGCTTCTTTAGTGGTGTACAAGCGGCGGTGGAGACAGTGTTTGTATAATTCGACCTGTTCCTGAGTACTTTGTGCGTACGCTTCTGCTTTAAGTGATTCGATATGACGATACGCCTCCCAATCTCTTCGAGCCAACTTTTTCAATTCCTTAGTTTTTGATTTGTCCCGAAACGTTTTTAATAGTTGCTCGATGAAGTGTTGACAATCTGTTTGGAGACCCTGTTTCCAACATACGTTGGATTCCTTACAATAATCGTCAATCATCGTTTTTATCTGTTTTTTCATACGCTTCTTCTTTCTCACATTCCGTGTTTCATGCACTAGATCCCGAGTGAATGTAGCGTTTGGTAATTCCTGAGCTACTGCCCCAGGATAAATTGGACATCCATTACCTGTCACGTTGGCTGGTTCATGATGAATTATCTTCTTAAGATTAGCTTCTACAATAACACGATTTGTTTGAACCCCATAAGACATCCCAATATGGAGGAACGCTCCATATTTTGATTCCATCATCCCAGTAGCAAAAACAGGTGTATTGTTCCCCTTTGTTTTGCCATCCCGTGGAGCAGTAAACAATTCGTCAATCTGGATCTTTTCCACCATCACCTGCAATAAGGCCTCTCGATTCAACTGATGCGCTAGAGTTCCAATTTGGTTCTTCCAATTCTGGATGGTACTAGCTGCTGGTATGATTCCAAAAGTACTGACCAATAATCCCCATGTATCCGCTAAGGAACAACCACAGGTATGAATGGCAGCTGCTGTTAGAACGAATCCGCGGTTATACCACCCGTTTGGTAGAGTTAAATCTGCTCGATTCTCCTGGGGATACTCACATTTTGGGCAACGGTAATTTTTCACCTTAACTACGATTATGACGTTTCCTGTCGTGATTATTACCTTTTTTTCCGTCCTATAAAGGATTAATGGTTGTAATAGTGTTTCTGTAGAACAACCTGGACATTCACCTTCTCCTACGTCCAGCTGCAGCTGTGTATTCACCTGTTGAAGCTGTTCAAGGATTGGATCTAAGAGTTGACGGTTGTACTCCGACCGCTGATGGAGATCTTGGATAATAGGTGGAAACCAAGTTATTAGTGCTAAATTTTCCCCTTCCACCATAACATTTTTAGAGGGGTACTCATGTTCGCTGTTTATTGCTTTTGTATTGGCCATTGTTTTTCGCTATGACCTCTACAACTGCGACACTATTTTTCGTCGGAAGATCGACATATCAGCCTCCATGTTGAAAATAAACCATTTCGTGCCCTCCCGCTCAGGTGAGTAAAGCTTTTATCTACAAACACAAGATTTTTAAAACGAAATAAGGGATTCAATTTCGTTCAATAATTTAAATAGAAAAAAAATTTAGATCAAATTAAAATCAAGATCAAATTTTATTTAGATCTTTGAATGATAAATAAATAAAGAAACAGGTTGAAATTTAATATGAAAAAAGCAAGAACATTGGTCTTGGCAGGCCTTCTTTTTTTCAGTGCTTTAATAGCGGTAACTCCTATTCAAGCTGCAGAAGAAGGAACACCAGCGTGGTTTTACGCTAATTTAACTGCCGCAGATCGATTGAATATAAGAATAGCAATGGATAAAACAGTCCCCCGAGCAGCCATCATTGATGGAATATTACAAGGTTGGGGTGAGATGCAGATGAGTCCTTTAAGTAGTGCGTACTATGGTTTTACCGAGGACTTCGATGCGCGAACCTACGATCCAGTAGGAGCTCTTGACCTCCTAGAAGGTGTTTTTGACTATCGTTACGACGAAGCTGGTACTAATGGCAGTGAAAAATTCTACTTCAAGATGACTTCAGTCTGTCCAACAACGAATACAGCAAGAACTCAATGGGCATCATTGATAGCAAGAGCCTGGACTGATATCGGTATCGATGTATCAGTGAAATGGTTGAACTGGAATATCCTTCTTCCACGTATATACGATTCTCCAATTGGTCATGGTTTTGACTGGGAAAACGGTGGATATGATGTCTACTTTGCTGGATGGTCAGCGAATAGCCCAGATCCAGACTGGGAATCAATGTACGGTAGCACTTACTATCCTCCCAATGGTCAAAATACTGGTTGGGTAGAAAATGATGCAAGTGACGAGATTTGGTCCAATGCCTTAACGAGTCTCGATCAAACGGTGCGAGATCAAGCTCTGTATGACTTCCAAGAATGGTACTATGAGCAAGTCCCAAAGATGATAATGCCAAAATCTGTTGACATTTATGGAGTTAGAAACGAATGGTCTGGATTTGATACCTTCAATAAGGGATATTACCTCCAAAATATGACCTCTGACCTCGGAACGACTGAGTTGGTTTATATAATACCTGGAGACTTTAAAGACTTCAATCCCATCTATTCCAACAGTTATTATGACTTTGTAGCTATAGGCAATGTTCATCCTACCGTCGGCTGGAGACCTAGCGCAGACAATTTGGTATACACTCCTCAAATCTATTCAAACTGGACTGTCAGTGCTGATGGATTAACGTACACTGCAACAATGAAAGAAGGTATTAAATTCAGTGATGGTACACCCCTGACTGTTGATGACATTATTTTCTCCTACCATTCCCAATTTGATGAGGACCTCGGTGCTCCACAAGTGTCGGGCTTCTTAGATTATTTCAACAATACAGGGAATATTAAGAAAATAGACGCCAAAACAGTAGAATTAACGCTGGTTAAATACTATCCATACGTAGGCGGGATAATTGACACATATGTTTTGAAAAAGGCCCAAATGGACTTAATTGATGTTGCAGATTGGAAAACCGACGATTCTAACACAAAAACAACGCCTATCGGTCTCGGTCCTTACATGTTTGACCCCTCTTTTACCGCCACTTCTGCTGAGGTTCAACTCATACCAAACCCCTATTACAATGGAACCTTAATGGGACATGATCCTACAAACGGTATTTGGCTTCCACAACCCTCTGTTACATCAATCACCATCAAAGTTGTGAAAGACTCAACTTCCGCTGTTACGGGACTCAAGACTGGAATTTATGACATTCTCGATGCTAATGTCGGTATCCAAGCACAAGCTGCTGCGATCAATGCCTCTACTTATGGCTATCTGATCACTGCTCTTGCGTATGATTGGCAAGAAGCTACATTCAACCAATATTCACCCATCTGGGGTATGAATCCAGGTGATCCTAGTCAAATGTATCCTTCCGTTGCTCCTTGGGACCCAATTGGTATATTTTTCGCTATTGTAGGTCTGGCTGGAATCAACCTCATTCTACGAAGACGAAGGAAATAGATCTGTCCTATACAGGGAATAATTCCCTATCCCCCTTTTTTTTCTTTTTTTTTTATTCACATGATTTTTATGATTTTTTTAGAATTTTATTATGTATTTTTCTATTATTCATCAGTATTTAGGGAAATTTAATTATTTATTTAATTTTTAAGCATATAATATTAGAATACAAAATAATTAAAAGCAGTACAAATGAAGAGTATTTTCAATTTATATGTATTTAAAAAAAGAGTGAATTAATGAAGTGTTTAACGTATTTACATATCAGCAAAATGAATAAATAGAAAAAAAATCAAATTCATTGATTTAAAAGACTAATGAACGATACCAACGCATTGAGGATTTAATGTATCAACTTTTCGGAAATCTGTTTCATTTTGGAACATTTTATTAATTGCTGATGATGATACTTCTCTTCGGATTCGTAAAGCTTCAGCAAGAGCTAATACATGGTTTTCTTTTACCCCAATTTTGTTACCAATCTCTTTTACTTTTCCACGTGTTTCAGAAATGCATAAATCCTTTAAGGTAGATAATTTCGTGAAAAACGCAAGTATTTCTCCCTGTATATATAGATTACCGACAGTTTCGTCTCTAAATCCTCTTGTTTTTTTGATTAAACCTTCCACAAATGACTGAACTTTCGATGGAGGATGATAATTATCAAATCTTGATTCCCGACCAATTCGTACAATTATTGTTGGTTCACGATAAAAAGTAGCCCTTTTAATTTGATCTTCATTTAATAAAATTAAATCTGCTCTTGGAATTCCATAAGATATTGAATGAGATAACGATTGAGAATGAAGAGTAATTGTTAATCTTACATCTAATTCTTCATCAGGCATATACCCTCTTAATAAATCAGCAATTTCTAACAAGAATTCTACATTTGGTCCGACTACTACAACAGGAATTTTAGTAAAGAGGCCATAGAAAAGAGGAACCAAGGGATCCTCATATGATCTGATACTTCTCTTTGATGGAAATAGTTCAAATAATCCGCGGAGACCAAAACGAATTTCTTTTTCCGCGATTATGTCTATTTCTTGTGTTTCAGATATTTTACCCCAATTTTGAAGCTGTGTTTTCAGTTCAATAGAAATAGATTCTCCATATTTATAAGATTTGTTTAGATTGTTTTTAATCTGAATTGCTTTTTGGGAAAGGAAAGTAGCATTAGAGTATAGCAAAGATTTTTCTTCTGTTTTTACTATTGCACTTAGAGAAATGACTCTATTTTCTCCTCCTTCTGTCTTTTGATCTAGGGACGAATAGAAAATAAAAGCTAGCTTTTTTTCATCAGGAAAAGGAATGATTGCTTCTCCTTCTAACCTTTCAGTTGCAGACGTTGTAACACTTGTCAATGTAGAGACAATTGATTTAACCGCAATCTTTTTTGTCAGTACCGGGTCGTTTATTGATGAAAAAACGGCAACTGGGCCTGTTTTCTCGTCAAATGCTGCAAAAACAACGTCCATTATCAGGAATCTCCTCTTTTTAGAGGGAAGTGAATAACAAGTTCATACTATACTACATTTGTGATTTATTAAAAGTCTCTTTTTTGAATCATAACTTTCATATACACTATTAATCTTTCATTTATTTACACGATCAACTTTGTATCAGATATAGAATTATTCTCTGACAATAACCATAGTTAAGGTCGATCGTACCCCTTTTGCTTGACGAATTTGATTAATGACCATATCTTTGAGTTTTTTCATTGTATCAGATGATACTTTTACGACTAAATCATAAACTCCATACACTACATATGCTTCATCTACTTTT
>Ga0114925_10000575_pt1 | contig 16645 bp, 23 predicted proteins | sample SumtaG_2_FD_87287 | JGI IMG/M metagenome (GOLD analysis project Ga0114925, IMG submission 87287) | Deep subsurface microbial communities from Indian Ocean to uncover new lineages of life (NeLLi) - Sumatra_00607 metaG | ecosystem: Environmental > Aquatic > Marine > Oceanic > Sediment | place... | reverse complement strand
TGCATCAATACAATCAATTATTGTATATATATCAGGAATAATCTTATTAAAATCAAATTCGTCTTCATACCTCACAAAAAGACTATCCATTAATTTTGCAACATTGAATTCGGCTAATCCAGATGTTAAAGCATTAAAAATTGACTGGGAATTACCTCTTAATGAACCTTTAAGAGTTCTTATCATAGTTAATGGATTTCCCAATGTTTTATCGGTTCTTAAAAACGCACAAGCGTTAATTATACTCAATAATTCGTCAAATTCATTTGAATCAAAATCTGGGATTATGGTATCTAAACCAGCACTAACCTGATTCGACGCATTCTGTAAAGCTGATATTGCTGAAAATTGCATACCAGAAATAAAGGTTTTAGTTGAATTTATTACAGTTGATACTGCGGTATATGCGGCAACAACAACATTTACAAAACCAGTTAGAGATAAATCTAATTTTTTACAAACACTGTCTTGGATAGCACTCATTATTTATCTTCCATTTTTATATAAGACCAAATTTTTCCAGTTTTTATATTTGAAATCGTCGCTGTAGATACTTTAAATATTTTTGACAATAATATATTTGATATTTTTATATTGTTATTCCAAAATGATTTTATAGCGATAATATCTTGTTCTGTTAATACTGAATTTGGATTATTTTGACCTCTCATTAATTTTAAGGTTTTTTCTGAATGGTGTTTTCCAAACATTGGGTTATTTTCACCACACATATAAACACCATACATTGGATTATTTTCTCCTTTATTTTGCTTGCTAATATGTTCTTTATTTGTCACCATTTCTAAATTATCTAAAAAATTATCTTTTTTTTTATCTTTGTGATTGATTATAAATCCTTCTGGAATTTTTTCAATAAATGATTCAAACATTAAAATATGAATTGATTTATTTTCTTTTTTTCCATTTTTATATAAACCAATAAATAAATACCCATTACTTTCTTTACTTTGATTTAATATTCTGCAATCTATTCCACGCCATTTTTTAAAACTCTTAACTCTTCCAAAATTACTTATTAAATAATCTCCATTATAACCTTCAATTTCTTTCCACTTTTCACCATCTAAATTTTCCAAACTTAAATTTTTATAAATTTCATTCATTACAAATTTCCTTTTATTAAGTATCGCGCGAACCTTTTGGATCAGCCTCATTTGCGCTTCCAGCAGTACCAGCAGAAGAGGCAGGACTGGAAAGACCACCGTTTTCTGATATAAGCGGCGCATCTATGGCCACCACAGTTGCGGATTGTAAACTTAGTGGAAGAACTGATTGTTCATTTAAGGTTCCACTTGATTTTACATCTACGCTACTTACACCCTCAATGGCAACTTCTCCAGATGCATTTAAATTTAAATTATCAATTGAATCTAAATTTATTTCACCAATAGATTTTAAATTTATACTTTTCGTGGCCTCAAGATTTAAATCTGTATTTACTTTTAAATCAATATTTTCAGCCATTACTTGAAAGTCACCATCAGTCTTCAGTATAATTCCGTTTTTAAAAAACCCTTGGAGTTTTTGTTCATCTATATCTATGTGAAAGAAATCACCCTTATGTGTTCTTATTAAAACTTTTTCTTTTCCATCTCTTTCATCAAATAAAATTGTTGTTTGATTATCATCAATCGTATAAACTGAATCGGTATCTCCACTTGGTGGACTTTTAATCTGTCTTTTTTTTCCAGTTATTTCAACTCTGGCGTCATCACTATCATCACTAACAACAACGGTTCTACCCTCATGTGATTTAAATATAACCCATTTATTATAAGGTTCATTACCTAATTGGTTCTCTGGAAGAACTTTTGCATTTTGTAAATCTAATGCTCCAAAATAATATGGTCTATTAATATTACCATTTTCAAAAAATATCCATATCCATGATCCATTTAATGGTATATATGATGTTCCGGCATAATTATTGTCTTTCCCAGTTTCGCTATTTCTTCCACCAATTGGATTATTTCCAGGTCTTGCCCAAATACCTTCATCATCTGGAATTTCAGGCATAATATCTGGCACCCATATGAGAACTCTACCAAATTTATCAGGATCATTATTATTAACAACTTTTGCCCTGAAAAAACCATAATATTTATATGATTTCATTTGAACCGCCTATATGTGACCATATCTGTCTCGTATTAATTGCTGATATTGTTCTTCTATAAACACCAAATAAATTAGCTATTTCTCTATGATTTAATTTTCCTTCATTTAAATATTTCCATATTTCAATAACATTATTTTCTGTTAATATATGATTTTTATGGTTTTCTCCTCTATTCATTTCCGATTGTTTTCTTTTTGTTTCTTTTGAATGTTGTTTTCCATAAAAAGGATTATTTTTTCCAAAATTAATTTCTGATAAATATTTCCTTGTTTTATTTGAATGGTGATTACCATATACTGGACTGTTTTTTTTACATTTTCCAAACATAGGATTATTTTCACCCATCATTCTTTTTGAATGTTTTTTTCTAACTTCTTCTGAGCATACCCATCCAGTACTTCCTTCACCACCATCAGTAAAATTAATAAGTGATCCTTTATCTAAATCTTTTCTACCAACTAAATTAATTAAATCTGATTCTAAGATAAATGATTTTTCTTCTGTTATATTTTCAAATAATTTTATTACATTTGGTTCCAATCCACAATTTCTTATTTTATTAATTTTATTTTTAAAATATACAGACCTATGACTATTATCATTTAATCTTCTTCCTTTTCCCTTACCAATATAAAATGGTTCATATAAAAAACAGTAATCTCCATATTCATATTTTCCAGGTTTTCTTGGATCTAAGTAGATGTATATATAAAAATTATTCATTATAAAATCCTATATTTTTTTAAATATATTTTTAGATATTTCCATCAATTTATTATATTCTGTTTCGTTATATTTTGAAATAAATGTTGGAACAACATTAGTTCCTGATAAAGAACTTGTTGTTATAATAGACATAAGTCTTGATATATCTTCCAACGCTGGTAAGAATCCATATCCAAATAAACGTAAAACTTTTGATGAAAATATATATCTATTAATTCCAGGCATTACCTTAAGACTATTTAAAGCCTGAATAAAATCTTTTATTTCATAAAAATCATATTTATTTAATTCTGTTTCAATGTCTTTATAATCAAATGATGCTGATGCACCAGATAAACGATATGCATTATTTCCTTTAATACCAAAAAATGAATTAAGAATATAACAATTTGTTAAAAATTTCAATTTTGGAATTTCGGTTGAATATATACCTAATAAACCATAATCTTTACCAAACAATCTAATAAAAATACTTACAAAAAAATTTGATATGGTTGAAAAATATTTTGCATCAATATTATATTTTTTTGTTGCAAGCACGGAAAATATTAAACCATATACCAAAATGGCATATATATTTTTCGGATCATGTCTTGAAAGATCATCAGAACCAATTGCTGTCACATTTATAATAACACCATTTGTTGGTTTATTATAAGTCACTGGTAATAAATAATTAGGTATATTGACAACTCCAAGTCTTTCTCGTTTTCTGATGTCAGAAAGCATATTCATAATTGGTTCTTTGGTGAAATGATTAATCCTATTTTCCATTAATTTTAATATTACAAATATTTTTCTAGGACCACCTTCAATTTTATACGTATTAATTACTGATTTTGAAAGATTAAGAATATTTGGTAAATCTTTCAACAAACTAAATTTATCTTTAATTATCATTACCACTCTATCCCTTCTAAATCAGATGGATCCTTTACAGGATAATTGTCCTGTGTTATTGTAACTATTGAAGTAAATGATGGAATTATAACTGTAGATAAATTAAATTCTTCTTTACAGAATACATTATTCACATACATCAATAATTGCCACAGTGCAGGTGTACCGTATTCATCATATGATAGATATTCAGGTTTCATTATATATTTTGAATCAAAGTTAACTTCTTTTGAATTTCTTAATAGATAAAATATATTTTTATCTATTGTGTTCAAAATAGGAGACGGAAATGTATAAAGATTATTTGATGTTTTAAATCTTTCTCTCATATTATCAATATCTACTGACTGTCTTGAAAGTCTACCTGATTCTTTATCAATAGTTATACTCAACTTATTACCTCCTATTTATTTTTATTAGAAAAAACCTTCTTTAATATATCTTTTTGATGGTGGCTCTGGTGGAGGCGGCAGTTTACTTAAATTATTAATTTCTTTATCGATTCCAGGATAGTAATCTTTTTTCCAAGTAGCATTGGAAACAACAACAGATTGTTTTTTCTTTATTACTTCCCAATCACCATCATCAATATATTGTCCATATTCCTTCAAAAAAGTTTTATAATTTCCTTTAACTAAATTAATTGGAATCTTCAAAAAACCAGAATGTAATTTCTCATGCATTGATTTAATGAGTGGAATATAACCAATTTTATTTGAGAAATGAAGTTCCATAACTTCCATACAAATATCAAATGAACAAAACTCTTTCTTTTGGTCAATAAACTTATTCACAACTGTCTTAACAATTATGAACAGTGATGGAATATGATGATGAATTTCAATAGTTACCTGATCGTCGATTTCTAATGTAACTAAACAGTAATTATTTTGTAAAACATCCTTAAGGTATTTTCTCCACTCACAATATTCCGTACTTGATCTTATTATTTTTTCACAATTTTTAATAAATTTGAAATAAAATTTTTCATCTTCAAATCCTGTGACTCTCAAAAGTAAATTATATGGATATTCTTCGCTGTATAATTCAAATTTTTCATCGTTAGAAAGAATCTCAGAATTAATATTTTCTATAATTTCCATTATGTTATCCAACTAAAAATTTATTAATTTGGTTTATCGCATATTGTTCAGCAACAATTTTGCTGGCTCTTGTTGATAATTTAAAAAATGGACTTGCTGATTTTTTAACATCCTCTAACTCATCAAAAACCTTTCCATGTTCTTTACCAATAGTGTTATACATAAAATTATATTGAACTGATGAACACATACCATGAAATTCTTTCATACAAAAAAATGCCCTTTTATTGACATCATCTGCTACAGTAAATGATCCCCATCCAAGATTATACAATTGTTTAATTTTATTTGTTCTTTCAAAAAAATCAGATCCTATATCCATATTATTCAAAACAAGAAATATATTTTTTGCATGAGGCGTTCTTGCAAAAATAATATCCTTTTTTGGATTACCAGATATTGATGGCGACCATCTTTTTAATACTGGTGTATTACGAAGTGCTGCCCATATTGATCTGATAACAGAACGACCAAGTGATACCATTTTAGACGGAAACCAATTTTTATAAAAATCGTTAGTTATTAAATTAATTAAATTGGTATCTGATCTAACCGGAAATGGAACAACTTTTATACCTATCATAGATGTACCAACATTTGTATCAACTTTAATCCAGGTTGGTTCCAGACTTAATGTATTAAAAGTTGGCATATCAACCTTAACAGATGCTCTTTCACTAGGCTTTTCTTTATAATCATCACCAACATCAATATCTTTTTTCTTTTCTGATATAACATCTATATTTTCACTTAACTTGAATCTTCCACCAGTTCTCTTTAATTTCATTCCTTTTGTCAGTTTTGCAGCATTTTGGATTATATCATCTAATTGATAGGTAAGTGTGTATTTCTCTAGAACTTTCGCAATGCCAGGCAAAATGTGTGCTTGAACATTACTAGAGACTAACATTGGATACACGATTATCATTTTGTAATTTTCTCCTTATTATTTATATGTTTCCAACTTCTTTTATATTTTATATTAAATATCCAAGAAATATTTTTACAATAAAAATTTTGATTTCGTTTTTATTTTTGGTGGTTCTGTTTTTTTACAATATTTTTTGTACGAACACCAAATACATTCGTCTTCAGGAATATTTGTTATAGATGGAACCACATTATTTTTTAAACAGTCAGATATAACCAATGATCTATCGAGAAATGATTTTGCCAAATTAGGATCAGGTGGCAGATTATGTACTTTAATTGTTTTAAGATCTCTGAATATATAAACAACAGATATATTTGTTATTTCATATCCATATTCAGATCCTAAAATATACGAGTATATAATTCCCTGATGATAATGATTCTTATCATAAATATCCTGATATTTTTGTTTATCTGTTGTTTTTAATTCTATAATAGACTTGTCAAGTATCGCATCTATACGACCTTTAACGTTGAACTTCTCACTAATTACAGTCTTTTCGCATTCATCAAATTTATATATTTTTTGTATCGAATTATGAACAGCATTACCAATATTTCGAATTAAATATAAATTTGCAAATCTGAATTCGTCATTTAAATCAATAGAATAGTTTTTTCTATTATAAAATACCTTTCTAGGGCACAATAGTAATTCTGTAACCGAAATATATTTTTTTCTATATTTTTTAGATCTATTAAAACCCTTAATTAATTCTTCTCTCATCAAAGTTTGAAGTTGATCAGTATCAAATCCTTGAGTTGTTGGGTTTTTAATTATTTTTTTTTCAGTAATTTTATTGTTCACAATAATTTTAGGCTGAGAGTTCTTTCGCTTAATAGAACTCTCAGACTTTTTTATTTTTTTCTCTTCTTTTTCCAGAAAATTCAGTATATTTGTAAATTCACTCACAACTATAAAATTCCTATTTTATATTTTAGCTTGCAAAATCAGGATTTTCTTTTCTTTTCCCCTCAACCCATTTAGCTAATCTAGCTTGAAGTTTATCCATCTTAGACGAAAGTTTAGGATTCTTGTTTTTGTTCCAGACTTTGAGTGTTATAATCCTTTTGGATACAGTATCCCATCCATCCTTTTTGATTAAATCCTTGAAATGTTTTTCAGATGTCTTTTCAACATCTTTTCCTTTAGGAAGTTCTAACTCACCAGCCTTAACTGGTCCTATTTTAACTTTTTTTTTCCCTCAACGACCATATTATTTCTTATTGACATCACAGTTTCAACAAGTGAACTACGTAAAATTTTATACGCGTCTTCAATAATTCTTCCCATCCATGAATCCATTTCTTTATAATCTTCAGATTCTGTAATAGCTCTAGAAATTAAAAGATTATCAAGTGCCAAAGAATAGGCTTTTTCTCGAATACGATTCTCAACTTCTTCCTTGATATTTATACCATTATTTTCTGTAATTGTTTCAACAATACAATCCTTAATTGAATTTCTCCCTTTGGAAGTTTTAACTAACACTGATGCATTTTTTCTTGCAATTTTGGCGCTTTCACAGGCCATCTTATTTAAGGTCTTAGAATTAATTTGCTCATCTAATTTAGCAGGTGCGTGGTTTATCAATTTATACATTTCAGTGACTGTCCCAAGTAATGCTCCTTTAGCTGAAAGGTATTCCTCGATTAAAATCTGATCGCATAGATTACATTCGGAATTCTCATTTAATTTAATAGATTTAAATGGTTTCCCGAACAAAATATAATCTACAGCATAGAAACTTTCAAGGATTCTAATTTTGGTTTCTTTTGGTAATGACATTTTTTTCCTCCATAAGATATTTTATTCATGTTTGTAATTAAAACTTGGGATCTCATCATCTAAAATTTCTAGAGAAATCCTTCTTAGATCATCCGGAAAATGTGTATTTTTCATAGCTGAAGTGATTATTCTTAATGATTCAATAGTTTTTCCTTTACGACCTATAATTTTTCCATAATCTTGTTTAACAGCCTTGATTTGGCAGATAATAGTTTTCGTACTAGTTGTAACAGTGAGATCAACTGAATCTGGGTTATCAACAAAACTACGGATGATGGGTGTTAGATTCTCCTTCAAAAATTCTGAAATTCTTAGCATTTTATACTCCTTTTCAATGTTCGTTAAAATTATTGATGAGCTATTAAAACTTTTATAATTTGTTCCCACTATAAGAATTTAATTTCACCGATAGCCTGTGGAACCGAATCCATTATTCCCTCTAACAGTTTCATTTAGTTCATCAACTTCAACAAGATTCAATATATTTGTTGATAGTACAGGTACGATCACAGCCTGTGCAATTCTATCTCCTTTATTAATTTTATATTCTTGGTATTGTAATTGATCAAATTCATCGTACATATCATATTTTAGTACGGATATAATTATAATTAATTCACCTCGATATCCATTATCAATTGTTCCTGGACTATTGACGACCGTTACTCCATGTTTAACAGCAAGTCCAGAACGTGGGCGAATTTGCATTTCTAAAACAAATGGAAATGTGTCTTTTGGATCTGGCAATTCAACACTCAATCCTGTGTGAACACATACAATCTTACCTGGAAATATTAATGTATCTTCCACAGACCTCAAATCAAAGCCACTGACAAATGGTTCCTTGTATTCAGGTATAATCGCATCCTTATGTACTTTCTTAAACTTCACATCTAAATTATTCATCAAATCCATAAACTTTTTCATTTCGCAATTCTCCTTTTATTTTTTTCCACTTTATTTTTTTCCATGCATTTTTCTGTTGTTTTGTACACGACTTTGGAATTTGTTGATTTTCATCCCAGCCATCGCTGATGTGGTTATGTTTCTATTTTTCATTTTTAATTATTCTTCCTAAGAAGCGAACAGTTAATGATGCATCTAATCTTAACCAAATCGTAATGATCTTGTCTTCCATAATTAATCTTCTGATATTACAGTATTAGGTTTTATAATATGTTCATCTATAGAATTTATAACAGCCTCATCATAAGCCTTCTTAAAATCACTATCAGTTTTATATAAAGTCTCAGCTTCTAATGTCCTAAATTTTTTAGTTGAATAATTAATTAATGCATTCCAACTTCCAGATTTAATCCAATTAGTATCAACCAAATAAACATAATTTGTCCAGAAATCAGAAAATCCTGTGTTAAAATCTCCAATGATTTTTATTGGAAGTTTTGGTCTAAATAATTTATTTTTAACACACATTATTTCGGCCATAAGACCCTCAAAACCATACTTCTCGATATCCTTCTTACTCATACTGGCTTGTCTCATTTCCAAAAGATGAAACGCGTTAAATAATAAACTCTTTCCTCCAGGAACAGTATGTTCTTGTGACATAAATTTTAAATCACTAGCTTTTGAAAATCGTCCCATATCAACTTTATCTCTTAATTGATTTACTGACAAAATACTAATATTATATTGCGAACATTTACCAACATATTTTGGAATCAATAACGAGTATACCTTTGCCCTATATCCAATAACCTCTTTAGGATCACTGGCTTCAATCTCTTTCTGAGTTAATGTATTTGCAATTGAATCCCATCCAATAATATATGGTACGTCAATTAAATTATTATTTTCTTTATATTGACATATACCTTCTAAGAATTGAAAGAATTTTTCAACAGTTAATCGCTTGGTATCAGCCTCAGCAAACGGTTTTATTCTAGGATATCTAACACCTAAATTTGCTAATCTATTTGTAGTTGTTGAATATTCTGAATCAAGGAATGCAGCAATAGCCCTCTTTTTGAAGTGTAATTGAGCACTTCCAAGAGTCTGTATAACAATCATTGTTTTTCCACATCCAGGATTACCAATAATTGTACTTAATGCACCAAGTGCAAAACCACCACCAAGTACTGCATTTAATAACTTAAGATTAGATGGAAATATATCTTTTACACCATCATCTTCTTTTAAATCTGTATTAGTCTCAATAAATGAACTGAATTCTCCATAAAGTTTCTGAACTTCATCATCTGAAATTTCAAGAAATTCTTTATCAGACATATCCTCAAGGTCTTGAGAACTTATCTTACTTTTTCGTCCTCTTTTATTTTTTGGTTTATCTGTACTTAATGATCCATCTTTTAATTTGATATTGTTTAATAACTCCTCTTTTGAAATTTCGACATTCACAACTTCATCTTCTTTAATAGATTTATTATCAAATGGTAATACTCTTGTTGTATGTTCGTCTTCCATATCATACAAATCACCCATTCAAATATTCTCCTTTATTCATCATTTCAATTTTAGTTGCTATCTCTCGTATGTTAATTTCTTTTTCCAAATCTTCCTCACCTTTTTCAAGTTTTCTTCTCATATCAACTTCGTCTTTTAGACTTTTATTTATCTCTTTTCGAACATCTAATAAGGCATTAAAGAAAGATATAATTGTTTTAATTTTTTCCTCAAAAAATTTTCTATATCTATTATCAAATTTTTCTGGAAAAACAGTTTCTAGTTCTTCTTTATATTTTTCAATATCATCGATCATCTTTTTTAAAGATTCACGATTTTTTCTAAAATCTTCTAAAAGAAGTTCTAAACCTTGATCGCTCATATTTTACTCCTGACTTCGTATAAGAATAACATTTTTATTTCCTTCCAGTCTCACTAATAAATTCCATTTTTCCTGTAATATCATGAATACTTCTAAGACGTCCTTCATCAATAATTTTTCCTTTATTATTAACATAATTACATTCAAATGTATTATTTCTTGATGGATTGGTTCCTTGACAAAAGCCAGCAATTGTACCATGATATTTACAATTGGTAGAATATGGACAAATTTGATTAGATTCCAATATCATTATTTTTGACTCCTTCCTAATTTTTAATTATTTGTAGTTCGATTATATCAAATTTTGAATTCAATATGACTTCATTGTCTTCGTTTAATGTAGCTATCATATATATTCCGACAGTATATTCATCAGACTCTAATAAATGAATAACATGTTCTTCTATATCAACATTAACAGATATTTTTTTATCATCAAAATTAGCAGTCTTTGGAAGAACACGTCCAACTGGCGGATTATTATTATATTCATCAGGGTTTATATTAACAATAATAGGAATAAATTTAGGTTGGTTTAAACGTTCAACCATTTTTTCCATAATTTCTCTTCTATATATCTCACCATTTATATTTGGTACATCAACTTCTGTGATCAATTCAATTTTTTTGATCATTAATTAAACCTCATTAAATTATATTATTCTGTATCTATCTTAACACCATCTCTATATATACCGATACCTCGTCCTTCTCGTCTTACCTCATATTCTCCGTTCATTATTCTATTATATGTATCTTTATGCATTGTTACATTAATTGGTGGATAACGAAAATAATCTTCTATCTCACCAATTGTGACTCTAACATTATATTTACCTTCTTTTTTTATTTCCCACTTGTCTGGACTGAAATAATAAGGAATTGACATTAAATTTTTAACTCCATAAATTTTCTTTTCGGAAATTCAAATTCTCGCCTTTCTCTTACCCAATTTTTTACAGGTGTGAGATATCCCACAACTCTTGTAAATTTCTCAACAATTGATTCTCCACATTCTTGACAGACATTACCACTTGTTACACTTACATGGTCATTAACACATTTAGAGAAACACGCGTTTAAGGCGAAGTGGTCGAGTCCACAAGACGCTGCAAACTTAATTAAATTAATCATCTGTTGTTTACTTGCTTTTGATGAAATATTCAGATGACTTATCACTCCTCCGCCGAAGTATTTAGATAACTTACCATCAATCTTAGCTCTTGAAATTAAATCAATATCTTCCCACAGTGGAACAAATTGATTAGCGTATAATAGACTTTCATTTTCACCGAAATAAACTCTGTCTTTTTTAGCCATATTAATTGCAGCACCTTCACCTGGAATTTGTTCCAGATTGAATGGAATCTGATATTGACCGGCTAATTCATTAAGAACTTCAGTACAAAATTTAAATACATCAATTGCACATTCTTGATTTTCTATTAAATCATATCCCAAATATTTTACAGCCTCATAGATACCATTTAATCCAATTGTGCTGAAAAACATTGTATCAAGATCTAACCATTTCAACGGTTTGAAGAACATAAGAAAATTTTGTTCTATGCGATTCTTTATTAATTTTCTATGAGAAACAAGAATTTTTGCTGTCCCATACATTGCACTTTTCAATCTATCTTTAAAGTCTTCAATACTCTTTGATTTTCTAGCAACTCTAACCATATTAATCGTTACAACACGATGACTACCAAGATTTAAACCACCATTTCCAAAACTGTCTATACCCTTGTATTTCATCAATTCTGTTTTATTATTTATCATTCTACAACACGAGGCTATCCTGGCTTTATCATTTGTGATAAAAATATTAAAAATACCCTCTGAATTATTTTCAGCCAGATCTTCTAGAAATTGAATGTCTCCGACTTCTCTTGTTTCACCGTCAACAAATAAACTAACAGTTGTAATTGGAAATCTGTATGGAATATTAGTAATAGGATCTTTCTTAGCCATAAACTTCATGAAAATATTTTGTATTTTCATTATCGTATCTGTAATGTCTAACGGTGATGTGCCATCAGGATATCTATAATGTTCAAACATATTCTTTAAAGTTTGACGGCAATATAACGAAATATTACTAAATGGACTATCTCCACCAATTCTGAAGTTATTGTTGGTTACGTGAATAAAAGATTGAAAGTCATTTTCTATTTTCTTTTCCCAATCAAATGGTTCTTCTTTTAATTCTATATATTCCCTACCATAGTCGTCACGTTTTGTTTTTGGAAGTGTTGATGTTGAAAAACAACTTCCTATATTTACACATGGTAATTGTTCAAAGTATCCATGACTCTCTTTATTTATATACCATGAATAATTAACCAGTAGATCTCCGAAGGCAACTGCTCCCGCAAATTCTTGTGACATAGACATTAGGTGTTCAATACACTGGGCTATAAATGAGGAGGATCTTTTTGGTGGCTTACTGCGAAGAGTCCCATACGGTCTTCCTTTAATCATGATATTAAAAGTTGAAACAGCAACACAGTATGGAACATTTATTTTTGTTAAATCGTGAGGATAATATTTACCACTAATACAATCCGATATTAATTTATTGGCATCTTCGATTCCAAACTCACGTTCAAGGTACTTCCACAATAGAAAATAACCATCTAATTTCATTAATCCTTTTGTAATTTCGGAGGTGAATGTATTTAGACTTTTCCTCTGTCCTACATTGGCGTTGGGATCAACTGAAACATCACTAGTATGATTTTTAAAATAATCTTTACTGATTGTTGCAATGTCTAATTTATTTCTTGAGATCCCAGACAATTCTAAAAATTCTTTTCCTTTTTGTGTATTGTTGAATCTATTGTACAAATCAACGAATTCTTTTGGAAAGGCCATATCGACTCTAATCATTCAAATTAACTCCTTTATTTTTTATCCTAAATTTTTGGTAATTCTTTTAATGTTTGAAAGCCCTTTGCCCCGTATAAACCATACTCACTTGGGGTCTGGCCTCATTGCAGGTCTGAATAGAATCAAAATCTCTCAATGACCCTCCTGGTTGAACAATACCTGAAATTCCTTCATTAATAGCCGCATCTACCCCATCACGGAAAGGAAAAAAAGCATCGGAAATCATCACTGACCCGATTAAATTTCCTTTTTCTGCCCTAACCTGATGGTCAATCTCTTCCTTCATATATTGGATATATCTTACCATATCACCTATCAACCGTCGGCCTGTGGCAACCTCCATCTCCAGAATTTTGTATGGGGTACCATGTTTTTGAAAACACAGGGCATCTTTATACTTGATATAAGCCTTGAAAATGGCGATCTCGGCCACGCCCACCCGATCCTGCTCGCCGGTGCCAATCCCCACCGTAACCCCGTTTTTGACATAAATAACCGAGTTGGAGGTAATGCCTTGCTCCACTCCCCAACCAAAGAGCATATCATCGAATTCCCGATCCGTCGGTAGGCGCTCGATCTTGTATTCTTTTCCCTGGTAAGTGGACGCAGCAGGCTTCAAATCATCCCTGGTTTGAATTTTATTGAGTGGAGATTGCTGGACAATGATTCCCCCATCAGTCAGGCTCTTGAAATCAACAAATCGCAGATTCCGATACTTTTCCAATTGATCGATCCGGTCAAGGCGAACTATTCGTAAATTTTTACGCTGTTTTAAAATCTCCACACTCCCCTCTTCATATTCAGGAGCCACCACCACCTCAAGATAATTCCGGCTGATCTCCTCGGCCAGGGTTCTGGTAACTGGTCGGTTAAAGGCCGCACATCCGCCAAAAGCTGCAATCCGGTCAGCCAGGTTAGCCTGGACATAAGCCTGCTCAATGGTTTCTCCATAGGCTACGCCACAGGGGTTATTGTGCTTCATGATGCAGACGACAGCTTTTTGGTTAAGGTATCTAAGGATGTTCAGGGCATTGTCGATATCGGTGAGATTGGTTTTGCCTGGGTGCTTGCCGAATTGCAGAAAATTTTCTTCATTAAGCGAGCTGACCAATCCATGATCGGGATCGATAAATTTACATTCTCCAAGTAGAAGGTTCCCGTTAATCAATTCGTAGAGAGCCGCCTCCTGACCGGGGTTCTCTCCGTAGCGAAGCCCCTTTTCGACTAATTCTCCCTCATCAGGGATCTTCCAGGTTCGTTTCTTATAAACGAGAGTTTGGTCGCCGAATTTGATGGTCATCTCCTGCGGGAAATGATCGTCCATGATTGTTTTGTAAGCCTGCTTGTAATCAGCCATTGGTATACTGTCCCCCTTCTATATACTATTAATCTTTAAATTGTCACAATTAACTATTTCACCATTTATCCAACACCTCTGATTAAAAGAGGCTGGAAATTTATTTGTTTTTTTATTGTCGTCATATGTACCATCAACAATTATATCAATTTTTTCTCTTAAACATTTGTCGATATTTTCAAATAATTCACCAGTATATAATGTAGTCTTTAAATTTTTAGATTTACAAAAGTCAACTAATTTATTGAGTTGACTGTAATATAATGGGAGAAAATCTCCTCCACAGAAAACCAAATTTTGGACTAAACATAATCTATCATTAATTATTTTTTTGACTTGATCTAATGTTAACAGTACATGATTTGTCTTATTTATTTCTTGAAGCTCAGGATTTTGACATTTAAAACATCTTTTGGTACATCCTGCAACAAAAAGTGTTAAACTAATTGTCTCTAAAGTTGGATCATCATTAGTTGAAATTTCATAGGATGATAACGGAATTTTATCCGATGGAATCATATTAATTGGGTTAACATTAACATCTACAATCATCTCTTGTTCAATATATTTGATATTACCTATTTGAACGTTATTACTCTTTATATCTTTTCTTAATTTCTTATTAAGATTATTCTTATCAGCTAATTCTTCATGAGTAATACTGGCTAATTTAGTAAATTCATACGAACCAAAATCACAATTATCATTAATGTGTAATCTAAGATAACAATCTTTAATCAAATGGTATCTCCCTTTTAATAATATGTTAAATGGGTTTACAAAATGAACTCATTACAATTTACTTGGTGTCTTGATTATCTCCTGTACCTCATCGAATCCTTTATCCATGAATTTCTTTTCATTTTCATCCAATTCAAATAAAACTCTCAATAATTCTCCTGCGTGAACCTTCTCTTCATTCGCAATATCTAACATAATTCTTTTGAATAAAAAATTATCCGATGCTTCTGCGGCCTGTTCATACATCTGAACAGCCTCATATTCGGCAGCAATTGAAAATCTAAGTATTCTAACCATTTCCTCTTTTGATAATTTCTTATCTCTATCTAAATTATTTCCATTAAATGGATTACCAAAGCCTGGCATATAAATCTCCTATTAAATCAATTATAAAAATAATCGTTAAATGATGAAAAAATACAAATCATATTATTTAATAATAGTAACAATCCACTCACACTTTCACGTATTATCGTAACAGAACTTTTATTATTTTTAATCATACCAAACAAAACAGAATTTACTATTCTGTCTCCACTTTTTTCAATTTTTGTAAAAAATAGATTACAGTCAGACCATACATCAAAATCAACAAAAAATTGAAATTTTATATGGTCTGACTCTATTTTATAGTCAATCGAATGTGAATTTAAAAGATTGACAACACACTCAACCCAATCTATTTTCGATTCTATATCTAAAAACTTTAAAAGTCCAGTTGACAATTTATTATTTAATCTTCTATTCCTGCTTCATTTTCCATTTTCTTTAAACGTGTGTAATAATCTTTTATTTCTAAAAGATGAGATTTAGAAATTGCTTTTGCTATAATAGGATTATCATGATGTTCTTTCTCTACTTTAGTTCCTTTTGATAATTCTTTAGAGTCAAATTTTTCATCAGGAATTTCTGATCCCTTGAGATTTATAAGACTACTTAACAGTTCGTAAATTTTTTCTTCCAAATCATCTGGTTCCATCCCCTGTTCCTCGGCAAATTTATGGACTTGATCATCACTGGGATTTGGATTTTCCTGAAAAAATCTAATGACAACATCTATCATATTGGCATCTTTCCTGGCCTCACTTAAATTTTGTAAATAATTTTCTAATATAGTTTTCATGGTAATTTACCTTTGAAAAATAAGTACTGATTTTTTTTATTTTTGATATCAACAAAATGGTATAAACCATTTAAATACGAACCATAAAATCTTATTACAATATGTTGTCCAATATTATAATTCAATATT
>Ga0114925_10000574_pt1 | contig 16655 bp, 12 predicted proteins | sample SumtaG_2_FD_87287 | JGI IMG/M metagenome (GOLD analysis project Ga0114925, IMG submission 87287) | Deep subsurface microbial communities from Indian Ocean to uncover new lineages of life (NeLLi) - Sumatra_00607 metaG | ecosystem: Environmental > Aquatic > Marine > Oceanic > Sediment | place... | reverse complement strand
TAAAAAGAATAAAAAGAGAAAATACAACAACAAAAAGAAAACCAAAAAAGTCAAAAAGAAAAGCTCTAAAAAGAATAAAAAGAAAAAATACAACAGCAAAAAGAAAACCAAAAAAGTCAAAAAGAAAAGCTCTAAAAAGAATAAAAAGAAAAAATACAACAGCAAAAAGAAAACCAAAAAAGTCAAAAAGACCTACGTCAAAAAAACGACAAAGAAAAAGAAAAAAACACACAAAAAAAAGTATCCAAAAAGACAACCTAGAGACAAACGAGATGAACTAACAAGAAAACAAGACCATTTGAAAAAGCTATTGGTAGAAAAAAAACAACTCAAAAAAGAAATCAAAAAATCTAAAGTTAAAAAGACCAAAAAAGCTAAAAAGAAAAAACACAAAAAAAGAACAAAAAAAGGCAAATTTAACAAAACAAAAAACAAAAATAAAAAAGGCAAAAAATATAAAAACAACATGAAAAAGAAAACAACTAAGAAAAAAGCAACTAAGAAAAAAAAGAAGCCTAAAAAGAAAAAAATAACTAAGAAGAAAAAGAAAAAGAAAAAAATAACTAAGAAGAAAAAAACTAAGAAGAAGAAGAAGAAGAAGAAGAAGAAGAAAAAAACAACTAAGAAAAAACGTTAACGTCTAAATAGTCTTTATACAAAAAAGGGCGGCGCTATGAACATAATAGCGCCGCCCTTTTTTGTATAATCAACCCTTTTTTTGAACAATATCAATCATTGCCTGTACCGTCTGGGCAAGATCCATATTGGAATTATCAATTTTAAAAGCATCATCTGCTTTTTTTAGTGGAGCAATATCACGATTCATATCACGCTCGTCCCTTGAACGAACCATTTCGACAGACTCATTCAAAGAAAAATGATTCCCTTTTTTTGCCTGATCACCCTGCCAGCGACCTGCTCTAATATGTAATGATGCTGTTAAAAAAAATTTGCAATCCGCATTAGGAAATATAACTGTACCGATATCACGTCCCTCTGCAACAAGATCAAACTGTTTTGCAATCAGTCTTTGTAATTTCAAAAGATGCAATCTAACAGTTTTATTTTTACTTATTATGGAAGCAGCAGCATCAATAACTTGATTTTTAAGAAATGGCGTAATATTGATACCATCGAAAAAAATTATTGCACCACTCTGCTGGTCATATGAATAGACAAACCGCTTTTGATCTAGATATGTACTCAAATCATCTTCTCGGGGACTCAAAAAATCATCTTCTTGATATGATGATTTTTCTATTAAAAGATATGCAAGTGCTCGAAACATCATTCCTGTAGACAAAAAGTATAAACCTAGCTCTTTAGCAAGTTTTTTTGCAACGGTTGATTTTCCACTCGCAGCTGGTCCATCAATGGTTATAATCATGATTGATCTACTTTTCCCCCAACAATACTGTATAAGATGTTATGTCTCCCCAATTATCCATTGTTACAGATTTATCGTCCTCTTTCTTCGATGCTTGCAAATAAACAAACAAAAGACCAAAACACACCACTACTCTCATCCCTTCTTATTATTGAAACGATACGTCAACGCCAATAAGCTCGACACTAACTCGACCTGCCCAAAAATTTTCAGAAATTTGTGCTGCTACATTTAGCGGCTTCTCTCCATGTGATAAAAACTTCTCAAAAAGATCCGGTCTATTAAAAAAAATAAGAGGCTTTATAACACCATCAGAAAACACCGAACATTTTACGTGTAGATCCTTCAGTAATGTTGGTTTTTGAACCTGAACCAGATCCTTTAAATAGAACGTTGGCCTTGCATTTTCGTTGCCAAACGGTTCTAACAAAAAAATATCTTGCATAAACTTTTTGCTCAAATCACTCAACATAGCATTTGCATCCAAAACTATTTTTTGTTGCAAATCAAATTCTGAAAGTTGCTCACAAATGAGTTGCTCAAGATGTTCTTTTAATACTGGAAGATTTTCTTGTTTTAAAGAAAGCCCCGCAGCAAATGAATGACCTCCAAAAGATTTTAAAAGACCAGACGCTGACTGCAAAGCATCAAACATGTTAAATTCAGGAATTGAGCGGCAAGAACCTTTTGCTAGACCATCCTTGCTCAGGTGAAAAAGCAATGTTGGTTTTCCATAAGCAGAAACAAGGCGTGATGCAACAAGCCCAATAACACCAGGCGACCATTTATTACTTGCTGCGATAATAATATTTTCTTTGTCTACGTCTATTCTCTTTTGTTCAATCTCCTCCTGTACTTGTTCGAAAATTGAACGCTCAATAACTCGTCGTGCCTGATTTCGATCAATCAGAATTCTGCCAACTTCATCAATCTCTTTTTTGTCTGAACCAATTAAAAACTTCACACCTTGACGCGGATCTTCAAGCCTTCCTAACGCGTTTATTTGCGGCGCAATAGAAAATCCAATATCGGTTGAAGACAGTAACGGCTTTGTAATTTTTCCATTCTTTTTTAGTACAGAAAAAGAATAGCTCTCAAACTTATTCATATGGTTTAGACAATGTCGAACCCAAAATCGATTCTCTCCTGTTAGCGGTACAACATCAGCTATTGTTCCCAACAGAAAAAGTTCATACGTTTTTGCTGGAAGCTGCATTTTTTTCTGCTCGTATAAAAGCGATACCAACTTAAAAACAACACCAACTCCCGCAAATTTTTTATATGGATATTCACAATCAGAAAGATTCGGATCAACAATTGCAAACGCTTCTGGTAAAGCTTCATGTGGACGATGATGATCAGTAATAATCAGATCAATATTAAGCTCTTTTGCTTTTTTTGCAGCTTCAAATGCAGTGATACCATTGTCAACTGTTACAATGAGCTTATAGTTGTTTTTTGCCGCACGTTCTACGATTTTTTTTGAAAGTCCATATCCATCACGCATACGATTAGGAAGAAAAAAATTTATGTCTGCACCAAGAGGAAGTAACGACGTCAAAAAAAGAGCTGATGAAGTGATGCCATCAACATCATAGTCTCCAAATATCAAAATTTTTTCTTTTTTTTCGATTGCCTGAACAATTCTATCAACAACTTTTTGTGCATTCTTCAATCGTGACGGGTGAGAAACATCTTTTTCAAACGAACTAAAAAGAAATTCTTCAACCGCTTCTTTTGAGGTAAAACCTCGAGAAACAAGTGTTTGAGCTATGGGAAAAGAAAGATTGTACGCAGCGGAAAACTTCAAAACAGATTGTTTATGTTCTTCCGGCAAACACCAGAGATATTTTTCTCCTTGTAAAAAATCCACGCAACCACCTTGTTGTTTTCAGTTTCTATTACGACGTTACGATTCTATCAAAAAATAAATCATAGCTCCATGCAATCTTTTACTTTCTATTGCATTCAGATTTTCTCTTTGGCCAGCCCTATCTATTGGGAACGCTGTATATAACGCTGCACAAATTGCTTTATTGTCTCTCTGATTTTTTCTTTATTCGCCAATACATTAAACATTCCAACCGCAGTAAGATCTCGCGCATTATCTTCTGTATATTGCAACTTAAATGTCGAGTATACCGATGCCAAACGTTGGTCCATGTCAAAATTTTGCCGTTGGATAAGACTTTGCAGTTCCGGATTTGATTCATTTTTTTGAATCAACTCTCTATCTATTATTCTTGGAAAATAAAAAATAAGCACATCGTCATTCTGCAAAATACTCATTCCTTTTTTATTGTATGGAAACTCTTTTTGCAATTCAGGAAAAGAGAATCTTTTTTTACGAGGATTTTCACCATCAGCGTACGCTTTTGCATCTTTTAACCGAGGGTAACCAACTTTAGCAGAAGCATCCTGTACAATCAAAATAGTTGGAACTTTAGGTTTCATTCTATCAAGCAATGGTGGAATAGGATTTACCCAAATTACACCTGCATCAGTGTACTTAATAGACTTTACATCTCCCCATGTTTTTCCAGACAACGAATCATATATTGGAAGCCCAGGAACTCCATACAAAAAGTTACTTCGTTCATAATAAAAAAAGCGCAACCGCTCAAGAGGCGATTGTTCCATAATTGCTTGCAATAGTGTTTTAATCTTTCCTTCCTTAATGCCAGAAAAAAGATTGAAGTATATGTCTCCAAGACTTGCTGCCATAGCTGCCGCACTCATAGCAATGAAACCGGATAAACCAACTCTATCTGGATATGGAACCATACCAACAGAGACTCCATCTTTAAACTTTCTATCAACACCCCAAATTGGAACATAGGCCCCCAAACTTGAAGCTCCAAATTCGTAAGGCGTAGCAGTAAACCAACGCACATCAGGAATAGAAATAGTTGTTAAAATTGGATATGGAATTGTCCCAGAATCAAGATTCGGATAGAGAGGGTCCATATAAACCTGAAGTGGATCATTGTTTTCACCAAATCCTTCAAACAATATAAGTCCTAGCACAACTCCATAAATATCGATTGGGGTCACATCACGATTAAAAACAAGTTCCCGCACAAAAAATTCTGTTATAATTTTATGTGTATTAATCGATTTTTTAAATGCTTTCGTGCCAATTGGCACAACAAATGAAGCTGCACGTGGAACAAATCCGCCAACAACACCTGATAGTAATTTGTCTTCATACTGCTCAAGTGTCATACCACTTATTAACCATGGCCACAAAAACCATGTCGAACCAGAAAGAGAAGAAACATGGGAAATTGCATTAAGCAATCCCATTTTGTCAAAAGCTCGCATAACTGACCAGGAATGCAACATTGCGCGGCTTCCACCACCACTAAGTGAAACCATCATATTTGGAAGTTCTAGACCTTCGGGAATAGTAATTCCAATAAATTCTTCAAGCGATTTTTTTACAAATGGTTTTCGTACAGAAAGATACGCTTTTTCTTCAGGGGAAAAAACATCATCTTCTATCCTCACTCGCGCAGGAATATATGCATATGGATTACCATATACTGCTGAATGTGTCCGATTTACCGTCTTTATAAATGGAGCAGTTACCAGATACCCAATTTTTCTAGCTATTTGCTTGGTTCTTTCTTCTGCTTTCTCCACCTCCTTAACAAACCAAACCATTGCTTTGTTAAAAAAATTCAACCGTCCTGTACTTGCAGTTGTCGCGTCAAGATATTTTTTTATTCCAATAAAACCAGAAAAAAACGTTATTAAAACAAGAAATCCTATAATTCTTTTCTTCACAAACTTCCCTTTTAAAAAAGCTCCTTAACTTTTATTTCTTTGCAATCGCTTTGCACTAATCCTCTTTTTTAGAAGTTCTTTTATTTCTTTTTCAACTGCTCGCACATTAAATTCTGCCAAATCTGAAATAAGCTCCGCTTGCTCACGTGAATATTCAAAATTAACTGTACGCGCAAAGCCTGAAGAAATTTCTTCTTCGATATCTAAATCATAAAGCCTCTTGGGATAATCACTCAAGGGTGAATTCTCTTTATGCAATGCCAAGAGCTGATGATCTACTATGCGTGGCATATATAAAACAAGTGGATTTTCAAGATCAGACGGATCTCCAAAAACAGTAAGAACTTTTTCAGTAGCATCTTTTTTATCAATGTCTGGAAATGGAAGATTATTCTCTTCAGCATATGTTGCTTCAAGATTTAATTCATCAATTCCAATCTTACCGCCTGAATCAAACACAAAAATAACATCCGGTGCAGAACCATATGGAGGCTTTCTATACGTTACAAAAATTGGATTATTCATATGACATCCAGCATCAACAAGTTTCAGATTCCTCTCTCCACGAAATGAACACTCTCTCATTTTGTACACATAGTTGAACACTTGTCCCCATGCAAACCTAATGTCACCAAAATCGGTACATACCGTTGCTTGTCTAAAAAACTCCTTTAAAGAAGCAAACAAAGAATCCGCCAGAGGAACATCATTAAGCCATTTTGGTAACTCAATATACTTGAAAGACCTCTCGTACATTTCTTCAAAACTTGCAGCAAATGCTGAACCATATATCCCCAGTAAAAAACCTGAACTCATTTCTGGAGCGTTTACGGTTGAACTTCCTCGTTTAAACTTTCTACCAAAAGACCACGCAGGAATATATGCTCCAAGCCAACGACTACCAACTTCAAATGGTGTAAACTCAAACCAATAATTCTCATAATCCCGTTCACCTAATATCGCAGTGCAAATAGGAAGAGGGAATGACCCCCCATTCATCATTGAAACTTGGTCAGAAAGATAAACCATATTCTGTTGTTTTTCGAGCCCATCTAAAAAGTTATTCGCAAGCAAAGCACCATACAAGTCAACCACATTAATATGCTGATTAAATGCAAACTTAACGAACAAAGCATCAAACATAGGGCCAAAATCTTCGATATTGTCAATATCAATCCCTCTGCAAACTTCATCTAGTGCCTGCTCTTTGTATTCACTGATTGGCAACCCGCCTGAAATCCATGATGATAGAAACCATGTCGATCCAGAAAGCGCGGATATACACATTACAGCATCAAGCAACCCCATTTTGTCTGCACCAAAACATGCGCCTAACGAATATATTTGTGCGCGAACTCCACCGCCACTTGCAACAAATGCAATCTCCAAAACATCTTCATCGTCTAAACTAGTTTCTAAAAATTGTTCTTGCGCATCTTTTACAACAGGAAACCTTGCCTCACGAAAAGAAAGCTCTTCATCACAAATCGGTCCTCCAAGCCTAACTCTCGCCTCATCATTTTGATGCGGATTGTCTAAAATTGCTTTCTGATCTAGTTTAATTAGCTGCTTAATAGGTAACAAAAGAGTATTCAGTATATCTTCGGTAACAGAAACAGCTCCCTCTAAAATTTCCGATATCTGGTCAATCAGACCTCGACGAGAAACAATGATGCCATCAATTTCAACCGGCGTATCATCTGTAAAAATTTTTTGTACAGTTGCAACCTCATTATTTGATGTTGAATAAAAAGTCATAAAAGCAAAAAGATATAGTAATCTACGATATTTCATTGTTTTTTCCCCATAATTTAAATCAATAAGAACTATTTCATCCCCGTATTCTTAAGCGTGTCGAGCGTACAAAAAAAAATAACTAGCTCTCAAGACTTTGTGACTAAATTAAACATAAACAAATCTATGCAACACTCTTTGGCAACTCCCTTGAAAAAAAACTTATATCAGGTATTATTTTTTTGGTCGCCTTTTATTAAATTCATTTCATGCATCGTCATATCATAAGGAGATTACATCTTGAACAAATTCAAATTTTTGGCGTTAATAACAACACTTACAATGTTCAGCTGTTATACAATCAATACAAATAAAAGTAATAATTCTTTAATTAATAAAGTTGCTAATGCAAATATGTCAGCATTTCCATGGCAAGAAGAAGATTGGGAAGAAAAAGATTATTCTATCTTTTTAAAAAATAGTACTCAAAAAAGAATTCACCCAGAGCCACGTAGAAAACGAATGAATGCTTTTGAATTCTTCAAAAAGGTTGAACAAAAAAAAACTCCATCTGATGAATCAGTATTTACTGGAAATATGACATGGGACGATCTCAATCTTTTTTGCGGAGACAGCGATAGAAAACTCTACATTGGCAATGTTATTGATTTAACATGTTTTGAACTTGGCACAGTCAGCCTTTTAAAAACACTTGCAACACCAACCGCAGACATAAAAGTATTAAAAAAACGGCAAAGTATCATCCGATTTTTCCTGGAAAATCCCGAACTCCAAGATGAGCTCAGAATATTATTTTCAGAATCTGTGCAAGCAGAAAACGTAATGCTTTCATTTTGGCGAATTGATAACTTTAAACATGCATCCAGAAAAACGTACTTTGAAATCCCAGGTTTTCGCTGGTTGAATAAATATCGTCATGCTCTTTTACTTAAAAGCATGTTTCATCATCAAATAAGAATTGGACATGTTGTTTCTGGCACGGTTACGGCAGGAACACTTCTAACATATAGCTTGTTAAAAGCTCTTCACGTAAACTGCTCAGACAAAATAGAAAATTGGGCGCAATCATACAAACGTGGGCCCGGAAAAATTTTCATGTCATTCTTTTCTTTTTTTAAGCCACTTGATAATTTTATTGAACGCTGCAAACAATATACGCCAATCGCCGTTGCTACTTCTGCAGGAATTGGTCTTACGTCGGCACTTGGCATTCCAGGTTCTACAAAATGGGCATATGAATGTTTTGTTATAGAAGATTGCATTCAAAACCTGATGATTGAAATTGCACAATTTGTCCACACATTAGAAAAAGTATACGAGGTTATTCGACTCAATAAAGAACTTGCAACGCATCATGAATTCAAAGATCTTATTTTACTTTTTGAAGAAAAAATTCCTGAATCGAAAGAACTACAAGAATTTTTCTCTCTCATGCACCATAACACCTTCAAAGGTACATCTTCAGTATTTAGCCACAAAGGAAACGTTCTAAGATCATTTGCGTTACTTCATATGATCAAAAAAGATCTTGAAGATGCACTCATCGCGTTAGGATCTCTTGATAAATGGCTTGCAATGGCAGAATTATTTAAACAAAAACAAGGAACAAACAACCCCCTTTGTTTTGCAGAATATAAACAATCTGAAGCCCCATTCATTCAACTAAAAGACTTTTGGCATCCCCTTATCAAAGCAAACAATGTCATTCACAACTCGATCACACTCGGTGTTGATAACAAAAAAAGAAACATCATTGTTACAGGACCAAACGCGGGCGGAAAATCAACATCACTAAAAGCAATCGCTATCAACATTCTTCTGGCACAAACATTTGGAATTTCTCCATCCGCAACTATGTGTTTCACTCCTTTTAGCTTAATTGCAACCTACCTTAATATTACAGACGATATCGGCGCAGGAAGTTCACTGTTCAAAGCTGAAGTTGAGCGTACCGACAAACTTTTAAACGCAATTGAATCTCTGGAACCAAAACAGAAAAGTTTTGTTATTTTTGACGAAATATTTAACGGAACATCACCCCTTGAAGGAATGGCATCGGCATACAGCGTCGCACAACATTTGGCAAAATTACCAAATAGTATTTGCTTGCTTGCAACGCATTTTAAAGAGTTAACGAAACTTGAAGAAACAACAGATACCTTCAACAACTACAAAGTTTCTGTACAATACAATGATGATGGAACAATTCATTATCCATATAAATTAGAATCTGGAATATCAAAACAACATGTTGCAATAGATATTCTGCGAAATGAAGGGTTTGATAGCAGAATTCTAGATACCGCTCAAGCAATTGTTGCTCAACATTCATAAAAAAAGCCCCTCAAATGAGGGGCTTAATAACTTCTGACCAAACTTATATTAATTTTTTTTTCAATGTTGGGAACAAAATAACATCCTTGATTGAGGTTGTATTTGTTAACAACATAACTAAACGGTCGATACCAATACCAACACCAACCGCTGGAGGCAATCCATGCTCAAGCGCTAAAATGTAATCTGCATCGTAATGATGAGCTTCTTCATCACCGCTTTCATGCGCTTTTGCCTGATCTTTAAAACGCTCTGCCTGATCAAATGGATCATTCAATTCATTAAATGCATTTGCAAGTTCCATACCGGCAACAAACAGTTCCCAGCGGGATGTAATTGCAGGGTTTTTTGGATCACGCTTTGCAAGCGGAGAAACTTCAACAGGAAAGTCCATAATAAATGTTGGCTGTATCAACTTTGACTCAACAAGTTCTTCAAACAATGCAAGCAACTTATGTCCCCATGTTGCACTTTTATCAAGCTCTATATTGTGTTGTTTGATTGCTTTGTCGATATTCTTTTCTGAAAGATCATCCTGCTTATAGTTTCCATATTTCATAACTGAATCAAGCATAGTCAACCGAGCAAATGGCTTTGAAAAATCAAGCTTATGGTCACCAAAAAGCACTTCCATGTCATCACAACAAGACTTAACTACCTTCTGTAACATTTTTTCGGTAAAATCTGCTCCAAATTTATAATCTTCATGCGCCGTGTAAAACTCAAGCATTGTAAATTCTGGATTGTGTCTTGTTGAAACACCTTCATTTCTAAAATTTCTATTAATTTCATACACTCGCTCAAAACCACCTACAACAAGTCTTTTTAGAGACAACTCAGGTGCTATACGAAGATAAAAATCTGAATCAAGGGTATTGTGGTGAGTGATAAAAGGACGAGCCGCTGCACCGCCAGGAATTGGATGCAACATTGGTGTCTCAACTTCCAAATAATCATGTTGGTCCAAAAATGAACGCAAAGTTGTTACCATTCTTGTTCTTTTTTTGAATTTTTCTCGAGAATCTGGGTCACTTATTAAATCTAAGTAGCGCTGACGATACTTGATTTCTATGTCTGCAAGCCCATGAAACTTTTCTGGAAGCGGATAAAGACATTTGCTTAAAAGTTTAAACTGTTCAACCTTTAAGGTAATCTCACCCATTTTTGTTTTAAACACGGCACCTGAAAACCAAACTATGTCACCGATATCGATTTTTGTTTTGAACAGCTCAAACTGCTGTTCTCCAACTTTATCTTGACGAACATACACCTGAAGACGCCCTGTTCTGTCTTGAATTGTTGCAAAACCAGTTTTTCCATGCAATCTAACGGTCATCAATCGACCCGCAATCTTGTACTCCTTTTCAATCCCCTCATCAAATTCACTCAAGACTTGCTCACACGTAGCATCAACAAGCTCACGATATGGCCACGGCTCGTTTCCTTCAACACGAAGGTCTTGTACTTTTTGCAAACGAATTTCATGTTCGTTTGAGATTGTTTCTTTTTCTTTATTCATAGTTTATATTTTTCCTTGAAAAGATTGGTCTTATTGCCCCCATTCAGTATAGCAGGCAAACCATGATTGCCAAACCAAACAACTAGGGAGACTAGCTTTGCCCCTTTACATAAAAGACCTGATCAGAGCTGCGAGCCATTTGTAGCTTCTCTCGAGCAATTTTCTCCTTGTAAAAATCATCTGACTTCCACAAAGCTATTTCTTCTTTTTTTTCATCAATTAAATCATTTAGAACCACAATTTTCTGGCTTATCGCCTGGCCTTCGCTCTCTAGTATCGACATTGCCTGAATCCCTCGTGGACCAAAAAGATATACTCCTATAAATATCACGACCTCTAGGGCAAAAAAAACTCGCAACATCGTGCGTTTGAACGTTTTCATTTGATACTCCTTATCTATGTGATGAAGGAAATTCACTTGCAAATTCACAAGAATCTTCACATATACCTTACGTTACAACTAATATCACACTAAGTTCCCTTTGGTAACAACCGTTTATAAAAAAAGGACAATATATGAAAAAAACAATGCATACACTCGCCTTTTTCTTTCTATTCTCATGCACCTCCTTAATAGCACCTACAGAAAAAAAATCTTTTGACGATGTTATTTTAAACTGGCTCAATGTATTTGGTGAAACAATTCAACGAGCAAAAGCAAAACATTATAGAATCGATAATCCCGAACAGGCTATGATTGAATCAATAAAAGAATTTTTACGAAAACTTGACCCTCACTCCAGCTTTTTAGATCCAAAAACATATAAAACAATTCTAGAAACAACAAGTGGAGAATTTTTTGGAATAGGTATTATTATCGATGCTACACGCAAACCAAAAGATAGATTTTTAATGGTTCTTGATATCATACCTGACGGTCCATCAGAAAAAGCCGGCTTATTGCCATATGACAAAATTATAGAAATCGATGGCAAGTTGCTTGAGGGAATGACAACTGAAGAAGCAACTTCAAAGTTACGTGGTGAAAAAGACACTGTTGTTCATATAAAAGTTATGAGAGAAAAAAAGACAGAACCGATTCCATTTGACATAACACGTGGCATTGTAAAAGAACAAACTTCTCTGGCCTTTTATTTAAAAGATCATGATATTTACTACTTGTCTCTCACAAGCTTTACCCGCAATGCAGAAAAACAGATTGAAAAGCTACTTAAAAAATCGACAAAAGAAAACTATCGCGCACTAATTCTGGACCTACGAAATAACTCAGGGGGACTTCTTTCATCTGCTGTTAATATCGCCGGCCTTTTTTTACCACAAAAAAGCCTTGTTGTAACAACACGCAACAAAGACAATAAAGAAACAGAACGGTACGAAACAAAAAGAAAACCTATTGCGCTCAATGGCCTTCCAATATTTATTTTAACAAACAACTTTACCGCCTCAGCTGCAGAAATTCTTGCAGGATGTCTAAAAATGCATTCAGAAAAACTAGCCGGTCAAAAATTAATGGTCTTTTTAGTTGGCTCAACCTCATTTGGAAAAGGATCTGTACAAGAAATTATTCCAATCGGAAATGACTGTGCAGTAAAAATAACAACATCTTTGTATCACCTACCAAACGGAACAACTATTCAAGGAACCGGCATCCAACCAGACTTTCTTGTAGAAAAACAGTTTCCAGCTCCTGAACAGATTGAGTGGTTCCAGAAATTCTACGGCCGAGAACAAGCTTTGAAAGATTACATAAAACCACATGGCTCAAAACCTGAAGACGAATCTGCTAAAAAAGAAAAAAAGAAAGAAGACGATAAAAAGCCAAAAAATTGGTCAGAACGCGCTAGGAAATCCCTTGCAAAAGATAACCAGTTCCTTGCAGCAATAACTCTTGCTAATCTTTTTGATACCACAAAAAAAAATACACCCGCACTGGTTAACAATCGTAAAAAAGCAGAAGAACATCTAAAAAAAATCTTTGCAACACACGGCGAACTTAACATGGAAGAAATAAAAGCATAAAAAACCGGAATCAATTTTCCACCTGCTTAAAAGATTTTACATTTGTTTTGAAATAAAAAACATCTCCCCGAACATTCTATTGTGTCCGGGGAGATAAAACTTTTTTCATACTCGATCGCCTAAGGTTCTGTTGACATTTTGTTTTTTGAAAATAAATAATTCGACTCGAAAAACAAATGTCTGCTCCGCCTTCGCTCAAGGCTACGAGCGGACACGGCAGAATGTGCGGGGGGAAGTAAAACTTTTTTAGGTAAAATGACGACAAAAATAGTTAGAAAAAAATTCCAAATTCTTTTATTGGTTTCCTTGCTTTCCTTGTTAAACTGAATTTCGTTCATATAATTTTCAACTTTTAAAAAAAGGATTTAACATGAATTTACATGTAAAACCGAATAATTTTCTAGAAAAAAAGCTCTATCAAATTGAGCTTCAACAAACTCTTAATAAACTTGAAAAGTATGAAAAAACAGAAGAAGAAGAATTCTCTCTTTCGGATGGAGTTTGGAATTTGGATAAGCTTAAATTGGCAAACAGCTGGAGCAAAAAAATAAATGACACAATAGAAGAACTCTATAACATTGCTGAGAAACATTATTGTGAAAAATAATAAAAAATAAGGTATAACATAAAAAGAGGCCCCGGAAAATTCCGGGGCCTCTTTTTTAATTTGTATCGTTCGAGCTGTATTAACGTTTTACAAACTGGAACTTACGACGTGCGCCACGTTGACCATATTTTTTACGCTCTTTTAAGCGAGAATCAACGGAAAGCAGTCTAAATTTTCTCAAAATTGGTCTCATCGCTTCGTCAGAAGCAACAAGAGCGCGAGACATCCCAAGCTGAATAGCTTTTGCTTGCGCATTCACACCGCCACCAACAACATTTGCGTCAAAATCGTAGGCAACACCCTTTGGAATTAAGCTCAAAGGCAATGAGAGCTGAGATTTATTGAAATCAGTGTCAAAATATTCTTTCGATATCTTACCGTTTACAGTCACAACTCCTTTGCCTCGACGCATCCATACACGCGCTACTGAGGACTTACGACGCCCCACACCATGCGAAACTGGAGCAGTAGATGCTTTTGGTTTTTTAACCTTCTTTGAAGCACCAGCAGAAGCCGGAGAAGCTTTTTTTGTCGTTTTCATAATTTATTTGGACCTTTAAATCAATGCTTTATACGAGAGCCAATATGAGTTCATGTTACCTAAAATAGGACAAAAGTCAACGGTAATAGCCTTCGGCGATGCGAAAATTCAAAACTGGCCCCGCCAGCCGTAGCCTTGGCGTAAAAAAAAGAAGTTTCTCTCATTTGCAAAAGTCCAGCCTTCGTTTTACGGCCACCGGGGCTTTGCCCCTCAAGGACCTAAACTACGGCGGACAGCCTACGCTATCAACCTCTTCGTAAAACTTGCTTGGTATTCCGTTAAAAGACTGGCCCCGCCAGCCGTAGCCTTGGCGTAGGCTGGAGCCGATGGCCGGATTTGAACCGGCGACCTACTGATTACGAATCAATCGCTCTACCAACTGAGCTACATCGGCGTAACGTAAATCGTAGTAAAGAATACTAAGGAAACGGAAAATTGTCTAAAAAACCTTCTGTCAAACGACCTCTTCTGCAGCCTCCTGACAAATAAGACATCGATATGCGTTTGGAAAAAGTTTCAATCGTTTTTCAGATATCGCCTTACTACAATCCTCACAAACACCATAGACTCCATTTTCGATCATCTCAATAGCCTTGATAATCCGCTTATACTCTTCAACTTCAGCATTTTGTAGTGAGCTGCGAAGGCTTTCCATTATTGATGAAAGCGCTTGATCTCCTACATCCTGAACCTGCCCATCCGACATCTTCTCTTTTGATAAATTTGAAAGCTGCTCTTCAAGCTCTCTTTTTCTTTCTAGAAGTGTTTCCTTAATCTTCTCCAGCGCAGACTCCGACCTCACCACATTTTTAACCTGACTCACCCTTTTTCCTTTTATTTTTGAAAAAATGCTTCAATAAACCTACCGCCTTTTCTGAGCAAACTCCACCAATGATCTGTACCGCATCTTTGTTGTATACCCGATGCCCTGCATCCTTGTCAAGATGATACCCAAAGAGCGGAGAGTCAGCTCCATACACAACGCCAGCAATCCTGCTAAGCTTCATAAAATTCATGCACATTGAGCACGGTTCAAGCGTCACATACACCCAATATCCATTCAAACGCCAATCTCCCAACTTCTTGCAAGCCTTTTGTAACGCAATCATTTCAGCGTGAGCCGTTTGACATCTCTTTTTTTCAACCTGGTTATAACCACGGGCTACAATAACACCATTTGGGTCTACAACAACAGCTCCAATTGGCACTTCATCATGCGCAAGAGCTTTTTCTGCTTGCTTAAGTGCCTGCTCCATAAAAAAACTATTTGGCTTTGAGTAAGGTCCTATCATTTTTTACAAATCTTGAAATATGGTCAAAACGTTAACTATCTTATATAATCTAAGAATAAATTAGTTTTTCAGACCACGCAACGCCCTGTGTGTGAAATGTAGGGGCAGGAGAATTTATGGCAAACGACAATAAAAACAAGGGAAAAGAATACAAAGCAACTTCCATTCGAGTGATGGAGGGGCTCGAGGCTGTTAGAAAACGACCAGGAATGTATATTGGCAGCACCGGCCCACGCGGACTTCATCACCTTGTTTATGAAGTTGTTGATAACTCCGTTGACGAAGCAATGGCAGGTCACTGTGATACCATTAATGTTATTTTGCATGAAGATGGTACCTGTTCAGTTGAAGATAACGGTCGAGGAATTCCAACCGGAATTCATCCAAAAGAAAAAATTTCTGCGGTAGAAGTTGCACTCACAAAATTACACGCCGGCGGAAAGTTTGACAAAGACGCCTATAAATATTCTGGCGGTCTTCATGGTGTTGGTATTTCTGTTGTTAACGCTCTTTCAGAAAAACTTGAAGTAACTGTTTATCAAGATGGCGAAATTCACTATCAATCATATAAACGTGGCAAGTCGGATGCTCCGCTAAAAGTTATCGGTGATACAGATAAACACGGCACTATGATTCGCTTTTTGCCAGATTCAAAAATTTTCACAGAAACAACAACATTCAGCTTCGATACGCTTGCCGCTCGCTTGAGAGAACTTGCGTTTTTAAATAAAAAACTTCGAATAACAATCACCGATGAAGAAAACAACAAAGAAAGTGATTTTTATTTTGAAGGCGGCATCGTTTCATTTGTTGAGCACCTGAACAAAAAGAAAAACCCAATTCACAAAGAAGTTATCCATCTTGAGGGAGAAGATGACGATCACGTCCTTGAGCTTGCAATGCAACACAATGATGGATATGGTGAACAACTTTTTTCTTTTGTAAACAACATCAATACCGTTGAAGGCGGAACCCATGTTTCTGGATTCAAATCCGCATTCACCAAAATCTGTAATAAAAAAGCACAAGATTTAAAAATACTTAAAAGTGGTGAAAGCTTTTCAAGTGAAGATGTCCGCGAAGGTATAGTATGCGTAATTAGCATCAAAGTACCGGAACCGCAATTTGAAGGACAAACAAAAACAAAGCTTGGAAACAGCGAAATTAAAGGTATTGTAGACCGGTGGACATTTGGCTTTTTGGATACTTTTTTTGAAGAAAATCCGCATATTATTAAAAAAATCCTACAAAAAGCTGTAGTCGCAAAACGGGCACGAGAAGCAGCACGTAAAGCTCGCGAATTAACTCGTCGCAAAACTGTTTTAGAATCCGCAATTTTACCAGGAAAACTGGCCGATTGTTCAAACGAAGATCCAACAGAAACAGAACTCTTTATTGTTGAGGGTGATTCTGCAGGAGGTTCTGCAAAACAAGGCCGCGATAGGTTCAAC
>Ga0114925_10000573_pt1 | contig 16659 bp, 14 predicted proteins | sample SumtaG_2_FD_87287 | JGI IMG/M metagenome (GOLD analysis project Ga0114925, IMG submission 87287) | Deep subsurface microbial communities from Indian Ocean to uncover new lineages of life (NeLLi) - Sumatra_00607 metaG | ecosystem: Environmental > Aquatic > Marine > Oceanic > Sediment | place... | reverse complement strand
CCGGGAAAGAACAGTCCCTACCGTGATCGTTCCGTCGAGGAGAATTTAGAGCTCTTTGAGGGTATGCGCACCGGAAAGTGCAAGGAGGGGGAGCACGTGCTGAGAGCGAAGATCGATATGAGCTCTCCCAATATCAATATGCGTGACCCGACGATCTACCGGATTCGGTTTACCCCTCACCACAGAACCGGTTCAACCTGGTGTATCTACCCGATGTACGACTATGCCCATCCCCTGTCCGATGCGATCGAGGGAATCAGCCATTCTATCTGCACCCTCGAGTTTGAGAACAACAGACCGCTGTACGATTGGTTCATTGCACAACTGGATTTTAAAGAACCACCCCAGCAGATTGAGTTTGCCCGGTTCAACCTGAGTTACACGATGATGAGCAAGCGCAAGCTCCTCGAGCTGGTGCGGGAGGGATTCGTCGCCGGTTGGGACGACCCGCGCATGCCTACCCTTTCAGGATTGCGGCGCCGGGGGTATACACCGGAAGCGATTCGAGCCTTGTGTGACCGAACAGGTGTTTCAAAGACCAACAGCACTGTTGACATCTCACTTCTCCAGTATTTCATCCGGGAAGATCTGAACAAGCGTGCTCCCAGAGTCATGGTGGTTCTGCGGCCGCTGAAGGTAATCATAGACAACTACCCCGAAGGTAAGGTCGAAGAGGTGGAGGCAGAAAACAACCCGGAGGATCCTGCTGCAGGGACGCGGTTGTTGTCCTTTTCAAGGGTGCTGTACATCGAACAGGAGGATTTTCGGGAAGATCCGCCGAAGAAATATTTCCGTCTGTCTCCAGGGCGGGAGGTTCGGTTGAAGCATGCCTACTACATCACCTGCACACAGGTTGTGAAGGATGAGAGCACTGGGGAGATCCTCGAGGTCCACTGCACCTACGATCCGCAAACCCGTGGAGGCTGGTCCGAAGACGGACGTAAAGTGCGTGGTACTCTTCACTGGGTCTCCGCTGAGCATGCTTTGGATGGGGAGGTGCGCCTCTACGACTTGTTGTTCACCAAAGAGAACCCCGGAGAAGAGGAAGAGGGGGGAGACTTCAAAGATGATTTGAACCCAAACTCTCTCGAGGTTCTCGAGGGTGTGAAACTCGAATCCTCCCTTCGAGGTGCCGTACCGGGAGACCGTTGTCAATTTCTACGGCAGGGATACTTCTGTGTGGATCCGGATTCGAAGGAAAACAAGTTGGTCTTCAATCGGACAGTGACGTTGCGGGATTCTTGGGCTAAAATCGAGAAGTCGCTGCAGAGGGCAGGAGAAGGCGGAGGATAAGATGAACTACTTACACTACAAGGTTCACGTCGGACCATCGAAAATCATCAAGGTCTCTCTTTCCGACCGGGCAAACGTACGGCTGCTCGACACGCTGAACTACTACAAGTATCGGATAGGGAAATCTTACCAGAGCAACAGCGAGCATTCAGACAAGATTGCCTGCACCTTCAGACCACCTCATAAAGGAGAGTGGCACGTCATTGTGGATCTGACGGGTCAGGGCTCGGAAGTGAGGGCGTTTGTGGAAGTTGTAGACGGTGAGCAGAAGTTGTGAAATAATACTATTTCCTGAAGGGAGGATTCGATGCCGAACACAAACGATGAACTTACAGAAAAAAAGAGAAAGCTTCAGGAGCTGATACGGGCACGTTCCAAAGCCACCTGTTCCTCCGTGGTTTCTTCGGAGATCGATGTCCGCAGAGAAACAAAGATCGAGGAGCTCGAGGAGGAAATCCAAGAGCTGGAGAAGAAGATCAAGGCATAATTTCTACAATATTGCAGCCTACCTAGAGTTGCGAGGGGGACGCCCAGTCCGGCCCGCGCAGGGGGTCCGTTCCGCTTCGAAAAAGGTTCTATGTGTAATTCCCGAAAAGCGCTGTTTGTTTTCTCCGTGGTGTTGATGCTCTCCTCCTGTGTGCGGCAGAATGTTGGCAGAACGATCGAAGACGGATCGGCGAAAATCAGCTCTCGTTCGCAGGACTCGACCCAGGAAGGGCTGACGAATCCCGAGATCGAAACCGCCACCTTTGCCTTGGGGTGATTCTGGGGACCGGATGCCCAGTTTGGGCAGATGCCTGGAGTTGTTCACACTCGCGTCGGCTACGCCGGCGGTACTACCGACAATCCAACCTACTACAGTATCGGGGATCATTCGGAAACGATTCAAATCGATTATGACCCCGATCTTATTACCTACTCGGAACTTCTCGATGTGTTCTGGAGCAGCCACAATCCGAGTACAAGATCCTTTTCCCGGCAGTACGGATCGATCATCTTCTTTCACAACGAACAGCAGCAGCGCCTTGCCTTGGATACAGAGGAGCGGGAAGAAGCCGGAAAATCAGTGTACACGGAGATCGTACCATTTTCGAAGTTCTTCCTCGCTGAAGACTACCATCAGAAATACTACCTGCGTCAGGCGACGGAATTGATGGGGGAGCTTCGGGGGAGGTATCCTCTGAAAGAAGATTTTACCAACTCAACGGTTACGGCTCGTCTGAACGGGTATATCGGGGGATTTGGTACCGAGGATCAGCTTGAGCAGGAGCTGGAGAGTTTTGCCCTGTCAGACCAGGCTGAAAAATATTTAAGAGAACGGGTGTCCCGGAGATAGCCGCCGACACACCTCTTCACCCCACCCGTTCGTGGAGAAACTCTGCGTGTCGAGGGCTGCGCAGCGGCAGCAGCAGACGCGGGAACAGGCTGGGGGTGGATCTCGAGGATTACATGAGCAGGAAAAAACAGCTATGATTGTCCGGGGAGTTTGAATACAGGATCATGAATCGTTTTTGGATCGTAGCGGCTTTCTTGTTCACCGGAATGGCTGTTCGAGCCGAGGAGATTGATCTGCCCCTTCTCGGTCGGGCAACTCTCAATATCTTTTCGGCCATGACCTTTTATGAGGAGGAAGACAGCGTACTCACCGGAGGAATATCTGAGACAAGAAACAGACTTGTGCGAATAGATCTCGATCGTGGCGGAGTAAGCGAGCACTTTGAAATTCACAGATTTTTATGGGTTGACGCGCGGATCGTTGTTTCCACGGTTGATCGGGATCACATTTTGAAACTGTTCTTCGTTGACCCTTCGACTCTTGAAAAGACCAAGGGTCCGGATTGGACGGTCCCTCTTGACTGGGCGCTGCTGCCGGGAAGAGACGGCAGTGTGTACTCAGCCCGTCTGGACAGCCGGGGAATCTACACACCCTTTCGATTCGATCCGAAAAAACAGACACAAACCTGGCTGGAGATCGAGGGAGTTCCTACCTCCCTGACGCCGGACACGCTGCATCTCCTCATTCAGAATCCAGACACCGGAGAGGTTTTTATTTGGAATACCGAGGATCGGTCGATTCGCGGTCGCCTGAGAAGCAATGATCCGGCCGGGCAGATTCGTTTCCTGACCAACAGCGTGTTGCTCGTTCCGCCGCAGTACTCGGGACAGGAGCGCTGGCGTGTCTACGACGTAGAAGGTGACCAGGTGGGAGAGGTGAGCTTTCGGATCGGTGCAGGGGATCCCCTTTTCTTTTGGTTTACAACGGATTTGAAGCGAGCCGTCGTATGTCTTCGGGGTCGAGTGAATCCTGAAATGGCTGTTGTGAACACGGAGGACTTTCGGCGATGGTTGCAGCGGGAGGGGCACCTTTTCACCCCGACTCGAGGTGTACTGAACGACAGCAGGGTGCGGGTACGGAGCTATCCCACTCTCGAAGCGGAGATCGTCGGCCATCTCGACAGGGGAGACCGGGTCGAGGTCCTCGAGAGAAGCGGGCAGCGTGTGTCGATCGGGAGCATGAAGGATTTCTGGTATCTGATTCGAAGGGAGGACGGTCTTTCAGGCTGGTCCTACGGTCACTTCATAGACCTGCCTTGAAAACAACATGAAGACAAAAGGATCTGGGATGAGTTTCTTTGATCTGATCAACCGGCGTCGCAGTATACGTCAGTATACCGACAAACCGGTGGAACGGGAGAAGATCGAAGCGTGTCTGGAGGCGGCACGGCTCGCGCCTTCTACCTCGAACTCTCAGCCCTGGAAGTTCATCGTTGTTGATGATCCCGATTTGAGATCGATCGTGGCCAAAGAAACCGTGGCCCCTTTTCGTTCGTTTAATACCTTTACCGATCAGGTACCGGTCCTGGTGGCGGTTATGGCAGACAAGATAAGTGTAAAGGCAAAGACCGGGCAATTGCTGCGCCGATTTGATTTCGGCTTGATCGATATCGGGATTGCGACCGAGCACTTCTGTTTGCAGGCCACAGAACTCGGCCTGGGCACCTGTATGCTCGGATGGTTTCACGAGAAGGCTGTGAAAAAGCTTCTCGATATTCCGCGAAACAAACGGGTGTATCTGATGATTGCCCTTGGCTATCCGCGGGACGAGCAGGTCCGTGGGAAACGCAGAAAACCTCTGGCGGAGGTCCGCAGTTACAATCGCTACCGGTAGGGCAGCTCTCCTCTACCGGCTATTGAGTCTGTCCCGCAACCCTGTTTGACATCTAGGCCAATCAACATATTTATTGATTCGGGACAACCACTATTGCATTCCCTCTTGAGTGTATTATCATGGAAGTATGGACTGTGAGGTGAAGGGGCTGTACAGCTTTCACCTTGTAATCAGATGCCGAAGGAGGTGAAGAGGATATGGCGCTCAGATTGAAAAGTTCGACGATCGAGGCGGGGAGCACGATCTCTCGAGTCTATACCTGCGATGGGCGGGATATTTCCCCGCCGCTGCGTTGGGAAAATGCACCGCCGGGAACGAAGAGTTTTGCTCTGGTTTGTGATGATCCGGACGCCCCGATGGGTACTTGGGTGCACTGGGTCATCTACCGCATCCCCGCCGATTCCGATCGACTTGCAGAAGCGATCCCTGCTACAGAGAAGCTGGAAAACGGTACGCTTCAGGGCAGCAACGATTTCGGCCGGATCGGCTACGGAGGACCCTGTCCGCCCAGAGGAAAACCCCACAGATACTTCTTCAGGCTCTATGCCCTGGACGCAGAGCTTTCCGTCGAATCAGGATTAACGAAAAAGGCGTTAATGAAAGAAATCGAAGGCCACGTTTTAGAACAGGCGGAGCTGCACGGAGTCTACGGAAGAGCCTGAGCGCACGGTTTTGCGCTGAAAGGTTTCCCGCGCTGCAAGGGTCAGCCTGTTCGCTCTGCCCCGCCCTCAGGTGGCCTATTCAGCAGGTCAGATGCAGCGCAGCCACTACTTTTTTCTTCGAGCACAGCTTGTTGTAGGCACGGATCGCACTTTCAGTGGATCCGGTAACCACCTCGATTCCCTCCTGATGCAATCGGTCGACAAGGGCGGCCTTCACCTTCATCAGTCCGGGTTTTCCCTGACCGATGACCAGTACCTCGGGCTTGTATCGTAGTACCTCTTCCAGATCCTCGAGGCACAAATTGTGCCCTTGCTTGCGCCACCAGGATGCATTCACCCGATCCGGGTAGATAATAACATCCGAGTTGTAGCTCTTTCCGTTCACCGTCACGCTTCCGAATGAATAGGAGTCGATCATAGGGCACCTCGCTGTGTTTATTACGTTAGTAATTCCCCCGTGGATGAGTCAAGCCAGGACACTACAGTAGATGCCGAAGCTCCCCGACCAGTTCTATCAGATCGAGCCGCTCGTCGGATCGAATCGCTTCGCCGCTGCGCAGCAGAAACAGGAAGGTCAAGATCTCTTTCTCCGTCTGCTCCTTTATCGCCAAACGATAGAGCCCCAACTGTGCATCGTGTTCGCCGGGTTTGTAGATACGATCCGTTTTAAAATCAATAAGATACAGATGGTCCTTGCATTCGAAGGCCATGTCGATCTGGCCGCTGATGTACAGGGGGTTCCGGCCATCCTCGAATAAGTACAGAAAGGGCAATTCTCTGTCGATGCGCCTCGCCTGGAGGGCGAGAGCTCCCAGCTCGGAAGAAAAGAATTTACGGCAAAGTGTGACGGCGCTGGAAAACAGCACGTCTCTGTACTCTTTCGGAACACCTGTGCGCATCCACTCAGGTTCCGGAGGAGGCCCGGCGGGACTCCGGCTCCACAGGTCGAGGAGACGATGGGTCAGAGTTCCGAAGCGGGGCTCGAGACGGTGTTCCCTCACCAGAATATCCGCTTCTGTGGAGGGGAGGTTCCTGGTTGCCGTGTTCAAACCCGCACCCTTCCGTCTCTGTTCGAGCAGCGGGTCCAGATGCCGGCAAACTTCAGTTACCGAAACTTCCCGGCGAAGTACCTGTCGTTGGATCGGTTTTCTTTGATACATCACATCCCGAAGCTTGAGCGGCCCGGTTGTTTCAGGCCGCTCCCCGCCAAATAACCGCTCCATCGGTGGTGCTTCGATCTTGTGAATCGTGAGCTGATAGGGCGCATTGTGGGATGTCGATCCGTCGACAAGGGTATCCTCACCAAGACCCAATCCACGGAGGAGCAGGTTCAGGTGGGCTCTGGGGGTCTGTCGGTTTTTCTGTTTGTGAGTGCCGGCAAGAACGAGATGGGCTTGAGCCCGGGTGAGAGCAACGTAGAGCAGCCGCTTGATCTCCGCCAGATCTTCCTTATCCGATTCCTTTTCGCCGATGTCGGTGAAGTAGTTCTGTGAGCCGAGATTGACGGTGATACCGTACTGCGAGGAAATGTAGTAGGGCTTTAAGTCGCGGCGGTGTCTGCCGATGCTGCCCATATCGGCGAGCACCACGATCGGGAACTCGAGACCCTTGGATCTGTGAATGGTAAGAAGCTGGACGCCGGGCAATCGGGGCTTGAGAACCGGAAGATCATCGAGTCGCTCGTACCTACCGAGATTTTGGCGCAAGAATTCGAGGAAAACCGCCAGGCTGTCTCCCTGTCGATCGGCTCGTTCGGCCAACTTGATCATGTAGTCGTAGTATTCGAGGTAGTTGTGGTTTTGGGGATTTCGGAGGATCGTGTAGCGGTAGCCGAAGCGGTACCAAAGACTGTGAAACAGCTCGGCAATTGGCACTCGATCCGCAGATTCACGGAGGAAGGTGTAGATTTCTCTACCCTTCTCCAATCGTCTTCGATCCTCCTCGCCCAGTTCGAAGGAGTCGAGCTTTAAGAAAAGTTGCCGATCCGGCTCTCGATCAGATCTTTGCCCGTTTTTTTCAGTGAGCATGAAACGTAAGAGGTTTTCATCACAGATGTTCACGAAAGGAGACCGAAGGGTTCCTGCGTAGGCTGCCCGATCTTCCGGATAGATGGCCAGCTGCAGCCAGAGGTAAAAATCATTTATCGGCGCCTCGGTGAAAAGACTTCGAAGGTTGTCCGTGCTGTAGGGTACGCCGAAGTGCCGGAACATACGTTCGAAATGTATCTGGTTGCTCGTCGATCGCAACAGTACGGCGAAGTCGTCGTAGGTTGCCGGGCGGATTCCCTCAGCCGAGGCCACAGACAGGTTTTGTTTTTCTACGGTCTCGTGAATGAAGCGAACCACGGAATGCGCCTCGGCCAGGTTGGCAGTAGGGAATGTCTGACTTTGCTCGAAACTTGCCTCATTGCTTCCGTAGAACAGGTGGATTTGCGGCCTAAAAGAGCTGTCAGCACCACCCTTTCGCATTCTTTGGTAGCGGGCTTCATAGTCAGACTTGGCATCGGCCATCACTACGGAAAATACGGTGTTTACAAATTCGATCAACCCGGATTCACTGCGGTAATTGCGATCCAGATCGACGGTGCTCCCGCCGACCTTCGTAAGCTCATCACGGAGAGTTTTGAACACGCTGACCTCAGCGCCCCTGAATCGATATATCGATTGTTTCTCGTCCCCGACGAAAAACAGCTTATCCGGTTCCAGATCACGGCCCAGCGGCACCCCTTCGTCCAGAGAATCGAGTTTTTCCGCCAGGAGAAACAGAAGATCCTTCTGCAGCCGGTTGTTGTCCTGGAACTCGTCTATCATGATGTAGCGATATCTGTTCTTGTAGAACTGTCTGAGAGGCTTGTCCCGAATCAGGGCTTGGACAGCGAGTTTTTCGACGTCCTGAAAAGTAACCAGGCCGAGAGTTCGTTTTTTTTCTACGAAGCGTTGTGTGAAATCCTCGAGGAGAGAGAAAAACCCGAGAAGAGTTTTCTCCTGCGACAGGGTTGAAGCCAACGTACTCAGGTTCTTGAGAGCCGGCCTGATACCGTCGATCAAGCCTTTCAAGCGCTCGATATCCTCGGCGCCCCGTCCGCCGGGTTTGCGAAGAACTAGACGGGATAGGTGCTCCTCCGCATCTGTGTAACGGTGTTCCGCCAGGTGGCGGGATACGCTCTCGAACCCGGTAAGGGTAACCTGGGTCCGTTGAATCGAAACAGTGCGGGGATCAAGCTTCAAAATCTGATCGATCAGGTCGCGGACTGTTCGAAGCTCGCTCTTCAGATCCGCCCGGCAGCGATCAATTTGGGCACGGACCATGGCGGGAAAATCGTTTTCTCCGGGCAAGTGGAGATGGTTTCGCGCCAAGTCGGCGAACAGGTCCTTCCAGAGGGTCTCGAAGCCATGGATATGGAGCAGTTCCTGCATCACCGGGTTTCCCAGGTTTTCCAACAGGAACTCCAGGCTTACCTGTTCAGCGATCCGGCCGACGGCCTGTTCGTCGTAGCGGAAATCCTGCGGAAGACCGAACCGATCGCAGGTGTTGCTTACGATTTCGGCGCAGAAACTGTCCAGGGTGGAAATCTGTGCTTGTTCGAAGGATTCGAGATGCTTCTGCAATTCAGCGGGTGCCTGAAGAAGTCGGTTGTAGATGCGTTCGTACATCTCCGCTGCAGCCTTTTGCGTGAAGGTAAGTGCCAGTAAACTTTTGACCCCAATACCCTTTTTTTCCAGCAGCCGGCAGTAACGCTCGGAAATCACAGAGGTCTTTCCGGATCCCGCCCCCGCCATGACCACAGAGTTTTTCTCAAGCAGGACAGCCTCGGTCTGTTTCTCGTCGAAGGTATGAATCATGTTCCTAAGCTTCCAGAGGGTAGTGATGTCGACAGATCTCTCGGAGCCGGCAACGGCTGCACTGCACCCGGGAAGACTTTTCGATTCTGAAATCCCCCGAAAGGATTCTGTCCCGCATTCTGAAGATCCGCTCCTTCACCAGCTCGATGCTCCTGTCGATACTGTCTCTGTCCGCCATGTTTGTCCGCGGTCCCCCGAACACGAAGTGATAGCGCCCATTTTCAAATGAGTAAAACGCCGCCCGCGAAACAGGAAGATTATTTTCATTCATTAGATATATGTAGAAGGGCATCTGCATCGACACGGGTTCATCGGAGAAGATGTCTGCTTTGTTCGGTACGTGCTTTTTCTTGTAATCTACGACCGTGTACCCGGTAGGGTTGTGATTTATCCGATCGATCTTCCCGACAAGCAGAGAATCGATGTCGGAAAGCAAAACCTGGAGCTGGATCTCGCAGCCTTGTGTTTGCTCCTCAGACATCACGGCGAAATCAACATCGAGGAAAGTCAGTGCCAGCTCTTCAATCCGGCGCCGTATCTCTGCCCAGATCGGCTCCAGAAGCGCAGGGTTTTTCCCCCGAAAAGCGATGCAGGTTTTCGAAGCTATGCTTCTGATCCGTTCACGGTACTCCTGCCGCCGATCCGGGAACAGTTTTCCCTGAGCCTCCGACTCCACCAGTTGGTGGAAGAATGCCTGCAGTACTCTGTGCATGAGGATCCCAAACTCCCGCGGATCGATCATCATCGGCTCGTACTCCTCCATGCCCACCCCAAGGAGGTGTTCGAAGAGGAATTGGAAGGGGCAGAGGCTGAACCGCTCCAACGCGGTAGCGTTGATCCGAAATCTACCCTCCTCGTTTCTTAACCGGCCCTGAAGTGTGTGGATGAGCCTCTTGTCCTGCAGTTGATGGGAGGTGACGTCGATCCTCTTCGCAGCCAGCGCCCCAATCGATGCCGAGAGGTAGCCCTCCCGCTGAATCGGCTGTAGAGGAAAGGTGTTTCCCTCGATCCAGGCGTTCCGTTCCAGATCATAAGGGTCCGGATGTTCCGACTGTTTCGGCGTCTCCGCCGCGATGCAAGCTTTGAGGAAAAGCGGCGGCGGCAGGTTTGATCGTAGGAAATCCCTACGGGCGTAGCTGAAGGAAACCTTCTCTCCGCTGTGGCTGTAGAGCAGCAGATGAGCCGCCGAGAGGTCTCTCTGGACATCGCCTAGATACTGCTCTTCGTGAAGCCCCAGAAAGGGATAACGACGAGGTGTATGGCTCGTTGCCCATTGAGAGGCGTTGATCACGAAGTGCTGTTCCGGATACATTCCCTCGCTCACCCTGTAGGGGTATACGGAGATGCCCGGGGTGTTTTGCCTCGGCACGTACAGACGCTGGTGTAGGTAGATCCACCAGATACGAAAGACTGAAGGATGTGGAACGGACACGAATTCGCTCGCCCAGTCGAGTTCCTCGAGGCTGTCCAGTGTAAACTGGAAGATCTTCAGCTCCTCCTCGCTCAGGCGGGTCAGATCTAGGAACGAAGCGCTGAAGGAGATCAGGCTGTTTTTTAAGTCGCTGAAGCTCTCGGCATCGGCAATCTTCATGATCTGATTCTTTAAGGTGGAGTAAAAACCGGATATGCGCCCTAAAGGTAGGTTTCGGGGATTCCCGTTCCGCCGAGCTGATTCAATGCTCAAGCGCCAGCTGTCTGCAACGGCTGTGTTCCGTACAATCCGACTATCCAGGGCGAGCCGGATCAAGCCATGGCACAGACCCTCTTGCTTCCACGGAAGCGAACGACAGAGCAGGAGATCCTTCATTGCGGCAACGCTGAAAGAGGACTCAGCGCTTGAGAAAATTTTTTGAAAGAACTTTGCTTGAGGAAAATCGAAGAGGGGTTTGCCCCGATGAATCTGCAGAGGGATGGCGAAGAGCTCCGCATCCCGCCTGAGCAGTGGCTCCACTTCGTCCAGCTCCCCTACGGTCAGGATGATACCGTGGGGATCGCTCCCAGCGTCGAGCAGTTTTGCGACCCGCAGCATTGTTGTACGGATTTCCTGAGGGATTGTTTCAAACACCTGAACAGCGGTGCGTTCCCGCACCTCCTCGGGAATAGGTACACAGGTTGCTTGAGCCTGTTGGGCGACCAGGTCAGCAAACTCTGGGAAATCTTCGATCAGCTCGGGAAAAAAGAGAAGGTAGGTTCTTTCTCCCGGCTGAAAGCGAGGGCGCTCGTAGTTCGGTTCGAAGAGCTCCGCATTGGCAAGGAAAGTCCTGTACTTGGCGTACAGATTCTCGAGATCTCCGAGCTTGTCCCTGCTGAAATCCGGCCAACCGGTCCGGAGGCTTTCGATACGGTGCAGGACGGGTAGAAGACGCTGCAAGCGTTCAAGAAACACCAGCGAATCGTGGCAGTACCGTGTTGGAATGATCTGTCGGAGATAAGGAGCGCGGCTGTTTCGTTCCAACTGTTCATATAGAAACAGCATACGAACGGCCCTGTCCACCGGCCTACGTTCCGCAGGATAGTGAAAGCAGCTCTCTTTGAATTGATCCCAGGAAAGAAAACGTGTAAGTGCTACCGACCTTCGGCGGGTTGCACGCAGGGCGTACCTACACCAGAAGCGGGCCGTTACCTCCGAGGGGAAAACAAAGCAGGTATTCGGATCTTCGATCTTATCTCGGATAAGGTTTGAGATAAACACAGGCCGTAATGCTCTAGTTGATAATCCTTGTCAGCAGCCCCTCGTCTTTTCGCCACTTGGGTCTGGCTTTTACACGGATATCGAGCTTGACTTCGTAGGGGAACAGCTGGTTGCACTCCTGTTCGGCTTCCCGGATGATGGTTTTTATTTTTTCTCCGCCCTTTCCCACGACGATTCCCTTCTGGGATTCTCTCTCTACGTAGATGAATCCGCGCACCCAGAGGTAGCGGTCTCTATCTTTCATCTCCATGTCGCTGATATCCACGTATAGGGAGTGGGGAACTTCCTGTCTGGTCTGTAGGATCGCCTTCTCCCGAATGATCTCGGCGATTCGGAAGTCCGGGCTTTGGTCTGTGTAGTAGTCCTCGGGATACATACGTTCGCCCTCGGGAGCTCGGTCCCAGATGGCCTGCAACAGAGCGTCGACCCCCTGTCCGGTCAGAGCGGAGATCAGGTGAATCCCTGGCTGGTCCATAGCCGAGGTAAGTTCCTCCCGTATCCTGGCTGCGTGGGTGTCGCTTATGTCGATCTTGTTCAAGGCAACGATCAATCGCTCCTCAAAACCACGCAGCAGATTGATCAGAGCCTCCTCTTCCTCCCCGGGAGGACGGGTGACATCGATGAGATACAGCACTACCTCGACCTCGTAGAGAGTCTTTGTCGCCAGCTCCTTGAGATGACGATTTATTCTCTTATCCGACAGGTGAAAGCCCGGGGTGTCCACAAATACCAGCTGTCCCTGCTGATCGTTGTATATACCCCGAACGCGGTTACGCGTAGTCTGCGGTACTGGAGAGATTATGGACACCTTGTGTCCGCAGATCCGATTGATCAAAGTTGATTTTCCACAAGAGGGTCTTCCTATAAGACCAACGAAAGATGACTTCACTCTTTTTTCTGTTACGTTACTAATACTGCTGCAAGCCCACCGAAGATCCTGAAAGCTTACGAATTTCAAACGCCTGCCGTGTGCTGTTACAACACGGATGTTGGCTTGAATATTAGAAGGTAAATCGCTAATTTTCAAGCAAACGGCAACGTTTTTATCTAGGCGCTCGTATCCGTATCCTTCAGGAGTTCCGTTGTAACTCCGGAGAAGAGGCTTTGAATTTGCCCCGATTTCCCCGTCATCTTCTGTTCGTGATCCTACTCTGTACAGCCCTTGTTTCCTGCCGGCCGTCCGTGCATCGGGAGACCCGCTTTTCCATGTCGAGCACTCTGACGGTCCTTGTCTCCAGTCAGCGGCCGCCGGACTGGCAGGATTTGTTCGATTTTGCAGACAGGAAAGCGTGGGAGTTCGATCATCGGCAGAAGGACAGCCCGATTGGCAAGCTGAACCGTGAAGGAGGAGGAAAGCCGCCTGGAGAGGTGTTGGAGGTGCTGAAAACGGCTCAGAGGATTGCTGTACTCAGCGATGGCGCCTTCGATCCCACGATCCTCGCCCTGACGGATCTTTGGGCTTTCGACGGAGGTGGAAGTCTTCCCACCGATGAGCAGATCGATTCCGCTCGTCGGAGGGTGGATTTCTCGAAAGTAGTGATAGACAAAGAGGGAACGGTCCGCATTCCCGAAGGTTTTGGGCTAGACCTGGGGGGAATCGCCAAGGGTGCTGTCGTCGATCTGATCTCCGGCTATCTCTACGAACGGGGTTTTAAAGATTTTCTCATCGATGCGGGAGGGGATATTCTGGTCTCCGGAGTGAAACAGGGGGAAACCCTGTGGCGGATCGCCGTGCGCCACCCGCGGGAAAGCCAGGCCGTCTTGGGTGTGATACCCCTGGGAGAGAAGGATTCACGGATCGCCATGGTGACTTCAGGTGATTACGAACGTTTCTTTGAATCGGGGGGCAAGCGCTACCACCACATCCTCGATCCCCGCAGCGGCTATCCGGCCGGGCAGGTTGCCTCAGTCACCGTAATCGCCCCAACATGTGAGGTAGCCGATGCCCTGTCCACGGCTGCGTTCGTTCTCGGGCCTGAGCGAGGATTGAAACTGCTGGAGGAATTTCCGGATGCCGAAGGTCTTCTCATAGCGGAAGAGGACGGAAATCTGACCGCCTGGAAGACCAAAGGCTTTCCCATCGAGGTGGACTCGCTTCGCTTCGGGCAGGAGTGAAGGTTTCCGGCCTACGGTGGCAGCAGTTTCTTCCAGTACTTGCCGTAGAAAGCCCAAAGCTTTCGCTTCGTTTGATAGGGAATCAGGGCGGAATCGGTCACAAAGACGCCGGCCGCTGCCCGGCGACAGGTGCAGTCGCTTCGGGAACTCAGAGCCGACACGATCGAGGGAATCAATTTCTGGATGGATTTTGTGTTTTCATTCATCACCTTGAGGATCATCTCCACGCTGACGCTCTGTTCCGCGTCCTTCCAACAGTCGTAGTCCGTCACCATCGCCACGATGGCCATGCAGATCTCAGCCTCTCGGGCCAGCTTGGCTTCAGGAAGGGCAGTCATGCCGATCAGATCGGCACCCCAGCTCCTGTACAGAAGGGATTCCGCACGGGTGGAGAACAGGGGGCCTTCCATGGTGATCAGCGTGCCTCCATCGTGGCAGGGATGAGTTTCCTTGCCAAGAATCCCGGCCACGACTTCCCGCATTCCCGAGCAGAACGGTTCGGCGAAGGGTACGTGGCCTACCAATCCATCGCCAAAATAACTGTTGTCCCTGCTGCGGGTCCTGTCAATGAGTTGATCGCAGAGAACAAAATCGCCGGGTTTGATCTCTTCCTGAAGAGAGCCCACCGCGCTCACGGACAGGATCTGCTCGACCCCCAAGGATTTGAGAGCCCAGATGTTTGCCCTGGAGGGTACCTCGGTGGGCAAGAGCCGGTGACCTCTTCCGTGGCGGGGAAGAAAAGCTACGCTTTGCTCTGCCACCTTCACTATCGATAGCAGATCGGAAGGCAGGCCAAAAGGAGTGGGAACTTCGATCTTTTCGACGAGCTCCGCACCTTCGAGCTGATACAGCCCGCTGCCTCCAATTACAGCGAATCGTGTTCTCATGATTGTACTCCTCATGACGGGTAATTGGTCGTTCCCGACTGAGTCGGCGACAAGATTGTAGACCGCCCGTGGGGAGGATAGCAATGCCCAAAAGCATTTTCACAGAGCTTGTATATGTTGCAAATTCTTCCCGGTTTCAATATATTCTGGCCTATGATGGACAATAACTTGTTTAGCCAGACCCGCTTTCAGGACGAAGAAGAGCAGGACGAAAAGAAGAAACCTGAATCCAGTCTGATGGAAAAGATACTCAAAACCCGCAACATACTGTTGTCCGGGGAGATCAATAAATCTCTCGGCGAGAGGATCATCCGCCAGCTGATATTGCTCGAGGACCAGGGAGAGGATCCGATCAAAGTGTTTATCGACTCACCCGGAGGGGACGCGGACGCGGGTTTTGCTATTTTCGATATGATGCGTTTCGTGAAACCCGATGTCATCACCATCGGCATGGGCCTTGTTGCCAGCGCTGCGGCGATCATACTGCTTGCCGCCCCGAAGGAAAGGCGGATCGCCCTGCCCAACTCCCATTATCTGATCCACCAACCCTTGAGCGGCATGCGGGGCGTAGCCACGGAGATCGAGATCCATGCCAAGGAGCTGGACAAGCTGCGGCGAAAGATAAACAAGCTCGTTTCCGAGGAGACCGGTCAAAAGCTGGAAAAGGTGGAGAAGGACACAGATTGGGATTACTGGATGAACTCAGCAGAAGCTCTCGACTACGGTCTGATATCAAAGATCATCAGCCGCAGGGAGGAGCTGTAAACTTTTCAGATTGCGCCGCTGTTTCGGCAAAGCGCACCTGTTACCTCCTGATGTCACGAAAGACGCTGCCCGTCTTTCTATTATTTCTACTCATATCTCTCCTGTCCTGCAGCGGGCAAATCGTAGTTCTTACCTACAACGTTGAGAACCTCTTCGATGATCGCAGCGACGATCGGGAATACCCTGAGTACACGGGGGAGAAATGGAACAGCGAGCTTTATCACAGGAAGCTGTCCGCCCTCGCTCGAGCTATCAAAGCGACTTCCTCTGGAGGGCCGGATGTTCTGTGTCTCCAGGAGATCGAGAGCCGAGTTGCTCTGTCGGACTTGCGGGATCGTTATTTGAAAAACATGGGGTATCGCTATCTCGTATTCGTGCCTCAGGAGGGAGTGGCCGCCACCGTGGCCTGCCTGAGTCGGCTGCCGGTCGTTCGCACCAGGGTGCACGCTGTCGGCAGCTTCGATGGCGTGCCTCTGCGTCATATTCTGGAGGTGCAGCTGGCCTACGAAGGATCAACACTGTATCTGTTCAACAATCACTGGAAATCCAAAACCGGGGGTGTCGATGCCACGGCTCCGGCCAGGCGGCAGGCGGCCAAGGTTCTGGTGGAGAGAGTTCGGGAGATTCTGAGTTCAGTCCCATCGGCAGATCTGTTGGTGCTCGGAGATTTGAACGAGAACCTCGATGAGTGGAATCGGATCGGCAGACGCTACCTTACAGCGACACTGGCCGACGAGGCGCCGGGAACAGAGTTCGAGTCCGATGGCTGGGAGAGGCAAACCCTGTTCGTCACCCCATCCCAATCGAACACGGGTCTGCAGGAGGACAGGCTGGTACTGTACGATCCCTGGTACGAAATCCCCCCGAAGCAGAGGGGAAGCTCGGTTTATCAGGGGCGGTGGCAGACACCGGATCGCCTGCTCCTCTCTGCCGGGCTGTTTGACGAGGCGGGATTTGCCTATCGGCGGAACAGCTTCCGGGTGATCAAAGAGGAGTTTCTTCTCGACCCGGACAGCGGTTTTCCTCTACGCTGGCGAGCCGGTGCCCAGGGCGGCCGCGCCGATACCGGTTACTCAGACCATCTGCCCCTTCTTGTCACCCTCGAGTTCTCCCGGTCCCGTTGATCCTGATCTCAAGCGGTCGAGGGAATCTCAAGGGTTATCTCTTCTCTTGCTGCAGATCGCCTTGCTCCCTTGAGACGATCAGATCATATCATTAATATGGAAGCTCTATG